>Ga0315915_1010835_pt1 | contig 9996 bp, 8 predicted proteins | sample MpolbnodulesMG_FD_207738 | JGI IMG/M metagenome (GOLD analysis project Ga0315915, IMG submission 207738) | Medicago polymorpha root nodule microbial communities from Los Angeles, California, United States - branched nodules | ecosystem: Host-associated > Plants > Roots > Nodule | place: USA... | reverse complement strand
GCGGCAATTAATTTTATGAACTGAATCATACTATTTTTTCGATTCAAGTAAAGTTTTTACTTTCTTATTTCCGCTATATTTGTTCTCTTATATGACCCGGGCTAACGCCCGGGTCAATGGTCTAGTTAATATAATATATATCCCTTATTCCTTAAAGTTATTAGGTTTGCAAGAAGTTAACCCTAAAGATTTGGAGCCAAATTAGCAGCAATTAATGCTAATGAGTTAACCCTAAAAAAATTTGGCTCCTAAGTTTTTGCCAATTTAAATTTCAAATTATTTTATTGGAATAAACCTACTAATTTCATTGGCATTTACCAATATATGTTACTAATAAAAGTGATATTTTCCAAAGCAAAAATTTGACTGAGCCACTAAAACATATCACCAATTCCTCTTTTTCCCCACTCTCTCTCTCTCTCTCTTTCTCTCTCTCTCTCTCTCTCTCTTTCTCTCACGTAACAACAGAGATCCTTTTCTTCTTCTTCTTCTTAAAAAACACACAAAAACCCTTCTTCTTCTGCCCTCATTTTGATCATTTTTTAGCTTTCTCCCACTAAAGTAAAAGCATCATCGTCTTCTTCTCTATTTTCTCAACGAATAGGTATCTGACTGGCCAATTTTCAAAGAAGCCCTTCTTCTCTATTTTCTCTTCTAATTCGATTGCTGCTATAACCAATTTCCCCTGTTACAACTTGCAAGAAGTCGATATATCCGGGCTTCACGGCGGTTTGAATCTCACATGACAATCTTCTTCTTCCAAGCTAAATTTCTTAACCCTAACTCTATGATTATGGACCAGTGTCTGCGGCTCATCTGCCTTCGCAACTCACATGATGTCTGCAAATGTAATTCATTATGTATACAAATTGGAGGTATGTTCCTTTCTAAATTATGTTTCTGATTTTTTGCTTTGATTTGAATTGAAAGAAGAAACATGGGAAAACAATGTAAAGGAGACCAATGGAATGAAAACAAGGTGTAAATTGTTCCACTAGAAATTTCGTTATCAAATTCATGCACCAATTCTTTGCTTTTTCTGCTTATTCCATGCATGTAGGTTTGAGTAGATTGCATCTCTATTTTGTTATTAAGTTGCTTCGCTTTTTTTTTTTTTTTTTGCATAACATTATTGAGTAAATTGAGATTTATGAGTTGTTATAGATTGACCATAATCTTTATTATGTATCACAACTACTTTCCAGCAAGAGTAATGATACATAGACATCTTTAAGTGGCAATACACTCTTTGACACCCCCACAAAAATCTGACACGTGGTCATGTGGACCCACACAAGCATACTTTCTCTTTCATCTCCTCTTCTCTCTTCCTAGTGCATGGGATGTACAAGGGTGTATGAGAATAAAAGGTGTCTATGTAACATTTTCCTTCTAGTAAATAGCATCCAAATCCATATCTTCTAAAGTCCCAGCTTTATGTAAACACTATGAATAAAAAAACATTATCAAAGTCTTCGTCAATAGAGAATCAAAGTATATTTTATATTTGTTGGGTTTATGTATACAATTATTTTTCTCTGGCTTTAAGGTATGTTTAGTCTTTGCAATTAGGCGTAATTTAAAAATCCGTACCTGTAATCACTAATCCTGACGATTTACCCTTGCATTGTTTAATCAGTTAAAACTTCGTCCCTTGACCAAGTTAATGACTGCCACGTCATAAAAACAAAATGGCATATGAAAGGACAAAAATACCCTTGATGTCATCTTCTCAAAACCTTCACTCCTCTTCTCTTCTCTGCATCACGACACCACCACCAACCTCTCCATAACCTCCTTCATCATATACTCATGATTATTCATCACCTTCACACTTTCAACTCAGAAAAATCAAAGAAAGAAGGAAAAACAACATACATACACAATTTTTTTCCCAATTCAACATACATAGAAGAAGAAAAACAACAAGAAAAATTAGAGAAGCTTTACAGTGAAGATTGGAAACGGAGACGGAAACCGCTACGACGGCGGCAGCGGATACAACGAAAAAATCAACCAGAAACGGCGACGGCGAGTCCTCCGTCAACGAGAATAATAACAAAAGTGGGGACAAGTGAATTCGGAGACAATCGGAATCAGCAGTTGCAAGCAATTGGAATCGAGTGGAACCGCAACTTTAAAACGCAGCAACAAGAAGAAAACAAAACAGCAATCACAATTGAATTGGAACAACAATATGAACACGGCAGTAGCAAGGAATGAACTTGAACACCAATTCAAAACAGCAACAGCAATACCACACATAATAGCAATTCACGCTTTGAATAATAAATAACTTTGAAATTGAATTCAATGGAAGAAGAAGATGAAAGAGGAGAAAGAGATTGGAACCATATTGAATCAAGCTTCACACGACGTTCCCTGTGGCAACATTGAGAAAGAGAGAGTATTTTACACGAATTTGGGGTCTGGGTATGCATTGTTCAAAGGAAGAAGAAGGATGATAAGGGTATTTTTGTCCATTCCCATGCCATTTTGTTAATTTGATGACGTGGCAGTCATTAACTGGGTTAAGGGACGAATTTTTAACTGATTAAACAATGCAAGGGTAAATCGCCAGGATTAGCGATTATAGGGACGAATTTTTAAATGGCGCCTAATTGCAAGGACTAAACATACCTTAAAGCCTTTTTCTCTTCCATTTATTCACTATTTTGCGTCTATGTCATATCTCAAAATGTAGTTGAATTCTGTCACATTTTTTCTCTTCCATTTCTCTTCCACAGGTGGAGGAACAATAACACCAAGCAACAAGTATTGCACCAATGAAAGTGAAAATCCAGTGAAAATAGAATTGATCACATGTTATGCAAAGATATGATTTATTGATGGTTCGATGAAAGCGTAATTAATAATCAATGGCGTGGTGGACATGGCCATCAACAAAGTATTTTACTAATTTGCTACAAGGCTGCAAAAGGACAGCATGACGAAGAGAACAATATAAGTCATTCTAAATGTTAATACTCCTACATCTTCTCCATTATGCAACACCTCCATTTTCTTCTCTCTTTCTCTCAGTTGGTGCCTTTATTGCATTAAACTTCTTTTTTATATATCTATTGAGGAAGTAGTTGGTTGTGGAGTTTTTTTTTTGTTGATGTTTTCATTTTGGTGGACTGTCATAACATTGTGGCTGTTATGCGGGAACCATTGCTATTTGGGAGTGTACTGCATATCTGCCGTGTGTTAGGAGGTTGATGTTGAGGCTTGGCCGCTTGGGTATGCTCAGCTAGGCTTAGAAAGGATGGGTTAGTTATGGCGGTACCTACAGGCTATTATTAGAATGTCTTTCTTATTTTCCTTGGTTGCATACACTAGCATCAGGATTACCTTTTTGGGTTATTAGTATGGAGTTTTTTTCTTGGGCAAGGTGGTTTTTGGTGTACCTTATATATATACGACACTTTTTGTATGTTTCGTTCTTTTCCTTTTTATCCACGAGTGGTACGGCTTTCGTGCAACTCGACGCGAATAATATTAGCTTATTCAAAAAAAAAAACATTCTCTATAATATCAAATCAAAAAAGGTTTTTCTGTTTTTTGCATTCTTTTGTATGGTTTTGGATATTTTTATAACAAGCACATGTTATAAAAATTCAACAAGTTCAAGGTGTGATAAGAAAAATGGACCTCTTGCCATATATTATAGTTGTTGGTGATTTCATATTTATACTTTGATATATGGCCTTTCTCAAAAGATGTTTCTAGGCTATTTTTTCATAATATTAATGAAAGAATTATTTATAAGGATGTTTCCCGCAACATATTATTTTTATGGTTCCACATGAAGTAGCTTCATGTCTTTGCACAAATGGACAATTTAAGGCCTGTAATTTGTTGAACAAAAAAAAAGCTGGACTTACTTGACATTGCATCCATATTTCGTTGTGTATAACTATAATCTATTCATCTCAAATAAAAACTATTGTCTATCGATGATGGCCTAATTAAGTTGATAGGTTTTACTTGACATTGGCTCGAAAAATCAAATGGATAATTGTATGAGAAAATTATTCATTTGAAAAAATGGAAGTATATAACATGTAGAACAATTTTGTCGGGGAATATCAAGTTTTGAATAAACCATCAATTTAGCCTCTATTTATCACTCTTTCATCAATTTAGTCTATAATTTTTTTTAATAAATGACTTAATTGCATGTTTAATCCCTTATGTTTATTTTAGTTTTCAATTTGGTCCCTTATGTTTTGAAAGTTACAAGTTGATCTCTTATACGTTTTAATAAATAGTCAATAAATTATATGAATTGGCCAATTTAATTCTTTACTAATAAGATGTTATGAACTAGTCCCGTGAGCTTATCTCAGTTGGTAGGACAATGCATAATTATATGCAGGGGCCGGAGTTCGAACCCCAGACACCCCACTTATTCACCTTATAAGGTGAATTCTGGCCACTAGGCTACCTAACAAAAAAAAAAAAGATGCTATCAACTAAGTTCTATAAACTTTTTTTTTAATAAAAGTCTATAATTATATAAAATTACTTAAAAAATATGAAACTATTGGTTAAGGGGAATTACCACACTTTTTTTTACATTGTACTTTAGTTCTTTTTTAACAAAACTATGTATATAACTATATTTTTAAGACTTGGTACCTATTAGATATTCTCATATAGTGAATATATTACAGCTCATAAGACCCATGCGACGCGCGGGTCATCAATCTAGTTTTATCTTATCACTATCAAGTGGTCCACCAAACACATAATATATGATAAAATAATTCTATCATTTTTTTTATCATGTGTGCCTCAAACGCATGATAGCATAAGTGACTATCCTATCACTACCCTTAGTTCCGGATAAGAAGGGAGAAGCACGAAAAACCTATCATATCAAACTTCTTATCATATCCTGTGTTTATCCATGTGCACCAAACATACCCATAAAGTTATAGTTTTATATTCTTACACCTAAATCTCATATGATTTTCTTTCATCTTTTTAAATACTTGTGGGATCATTGTTTCTCTATCCTCTTCACTTCGTCTCTTATGCTTGCATTGAGCCATGGGACTCACCTTGTTTCTCTTCATTTATTTACTTAAGATTCACTATTTGTAGCTCTTTATAGGAGTTTCTTTTATTTTGCAACTACTCTAAGATGCATCAATTAGTTTTAAATTGTTGTGAGAAAATTTATAGAAAGAAAATATAAAATAACTTATAATAACAGTTACCATTCTCCCATGGAACAATGGCAAGAGTACACTTATACATCAGTACCATTTATCGATTTATAAAAAAACCTAAGAACACATATATAGTACGTTTGCAAGAGTGCATTCAAAAGAGCACACTTATAAATCCATGAATGCATGTTTGGATCCATGATAAGTTTGGTGTAATCATGGTAGACTACCATAATTTTGACAAACGTAACATTTTAGAGCTTCAATATAATCACAACGTCACCGTGATTTCATCATACTTACCGTAAATCCAAACATGCATATATGGTTTATTCAGCAAAACAAAAGAAATTAAAACGAGGAATAGGGACACACATCAAAGGATGAGCCCTTGGAAGGGTCGTGGAAGCTTTCTCTTCCATGTTTACTGTTCCATTACCACCAACCTTCAATTCAAAACACTGAATAATAGCAGCTAGATTTGTTGGAACAACTTGAAGTGCAAATGAGACACCAGGACAAGCTCTTCTTCCAAATCCAAATGGTATAAATTGGAAATTTTGTCCCCTTATATCAAACTTATTCCCTTCACTCATAAACCTCTCTGGTTTAAACTCAAGTGGATTCTCCCATAGTTTAGGGTTCCTATTCATTGACCAAAAATTAACATATAAAATAGTCTTAGCTGGTATATCAAAACCACTAACATTACATCTCTCAGATGATTCTCTCACCATTGTTGGTATGGTAGGGTGAAGTCTTAGTGTTTCTTTGAGTATAGCTCGCAAATATGGAAGATTTGGAAGATCAGACTCTTGTATTAATCTACTCTTTCCTGTTAGTGAATCAATCTCTTGTCTTGCTTTCTCCATTATATGTGGGTTGTTTATTAACTCAGCTAGAGCCCATTCAATTGTTGTAGAAGATGTGTCTGTTCCTGATAAAAACATGTCCTGCTCGAAACAAAGTCTAAAATTATGAGTTTATTTAATATATATAAACTGACATGATAACTAACTTGACTAAATTGATTAACAAATTCTAATTTGGGATACTGATAAAGTAAAGAATTAAATTGAGACAAGTGACAATTCATGTATACAAGAATCTAAATAAATTAATGTATGAACACCGGAAATGAAGCCTCGCTTCTCGATTACTTTTCTTCCTCTTCTTGGAGTAAAAAATACCGTAGGCTTATTTGGCACGCTACAATTTGGAAGACACGAGAGGCTTGGAACCAGGTTATTTTTTCTTGAAAGAATTTCAAGGTTGAAGAGATCGTGGATGGTATCAAATCAACCTCATGTAGGTGGTTCTTAGCTAGGGAAAAAGGGAGGCCTTGTATGTGTTCTGAATGGTTTTCAAACCTTATTTATGTCAAAATTCATACAAACTCTTTGTACTTTTCCCATTTATCTAATAAATTTTGATGTTCGAAAAATAAATTAAAAGTAAAGTATGAATAGTATGAAAGTTAGTAAAAAATTCTTACAAAGATGAAAGCCTTGACATTCTCTCTGGTCAATTTTATTTCAGTGCTCTCATCTTCATGTATTTCCAACAGAATATCAAGTAGATCCTTAACATGAGCACCTTCACCATTTTCCTTCCTTTTCTTCATTTCCTCTTGATGCTCCCTTATCACGCTCTCAACCATTGTGTCAAACATGTCCATAAGCTCTTTTAGCCTTTTGTTAATTCCCTGCAAATCCCAATTCTTAAAAAACCAAATAAAATCCGACAAATTAAACTTCCCTCCAAGTTCCGAACAATCTTTAACCAATTTCCTAATGTCTTCCATATCAAAACCATTTTCACAACAAGTTTTAGTTATTGTCGTCCTTGTCATAATTCTATTGGTTAGACACAAGAGCTCCGCACCAACATCAATAGCCTCACGGGCTTCCCCTTTCTTCTTCAAAACATTAAGAAGCCTCAAAGTCTCTTGTTGCCGCAATGGACGGAATTGATCAAGAGTTCTTCCACCAAGAAGCTCAGACATGCATATCTTTTTCATGAACTTCCAATAGTCGCCATAAGGTGCAAACATAAAATCCTTTGCGCCATATGATAAGTAGCGAACTACACCATTTATTAAACGATTGGAGAAGGAAGTTTCATGAGTTTTAAGAAACTCCTTGGTCATTTCTGGACTGGAAATTACTATAGAGGGGATAGAGCCTAGGGAAATTTTCATTATGGGTCCATATTGCATTGAAAGCTTGTGAAAATTTTGGTGAGCTGGTAAGTTAGACAAAAGGTGTAAGTGTCCAATGATAGGTAAAGCAAGAGGGCTTGGTGGAGTAAGATGTTTCTTGTTCTTCTTTCTAGTAAGCATGTGGGGAATTGCAATGGTGGAGAGTAGCAAAACAAAAAAAAGTTGGAGATAGTATTGCATTTCAGTCATACTTGAAATTTTTGGAAGAAATATACGGTGGTTTAGGTTGCTTTAAAGTTGAAACATAAACTTAGGGGTAATACATTATCCGTATTTATATGTAAATGAATACATATAGCACTACTTAATATATATAACTGTTTAGGGCCAAATTGACGATAGTACGATATTTTAGCGACTGTTTACTTGTTTTCTTATTACATATTTTCCGTGTTAATTTAGTGTGTTTTTTTTTTTTTTGAAGAAATTTAATTTAGTGTGTTCTTACAATAAACTGAAAGGGTTTTCTTTCTACACTAAAATTTGCTCTTTGGATTTTCAAACTTGTACAACCATTGGAATAAGTTTTGATTGATACAACACTCCCACCTTTTGTTGCTAAAATCGTCCCTTACTCTCCTTTATACAATTTTGGTATACTATAGGTCTACCGTCACATTCAAATTTATTATTATTATAATTTTTCGTAGTTAACCCTCATTTTCGTCCTAGTAGTGAAACTTGTTGTGACACGTTATTCTTGCAGTAGCAAATAAAATTTAAATTAAGTGGGTAAACGATATGTTGATCCAACAATTTTTGCAAATTTTGTGCCTTTGCTCTCCTTCTACAAATCCTTTAATACAACTTTATTTTATCAAAGGTTCAGGATTATTATTTTATTTAATATATTTTCTCTTGATAATTCTTTCCGAAATATCATTGATCTTAAAAGTCAATCAAAGAGATTATATGTAGGAATATAAAGGAAAAAAGTCACAATGACTTAGAAAATACATAAAAAGAACATAGAAAGAACAAATATCTTCAAAAGAGCAAACTTATCAATACATGAACAAGATAATTACTTTCAAAGCTAAATAAGGCACCATTTTATCCAAAGTCTACTCACCAAAAGGAAAACAATTAAAACGAGGAATAGGGAAACAAATCAAAGGATGAGCCCTTGGAAGGCTTGTGGCTGCTTTCTCTTCCATGTTAACTTTTCCATTACCACCAACCTTCCATTCAAAACACTGAATCATTGCAGCAAGATTTGTGGGAACAGCTTGAAGTGCTAATGAGGCACCAGGGCAAGTCCTTCTACCAGTTCCAAATGGCATAAGTTTGAAATTGTGTCCTCTTACATCAAACTTATTCTCTTCACTCATAAACCTCTCTGGTTTAAACTCATTTGGATTCTCCCACAATTTTGGGTCCCTTCCCATTGACCACAAATTGCTAAATAAAATAGTCTTCGCTGGAATCTCAAACCCGCAAACGTTACAATTCTCAGATGATTGTCTCACCACTATTGGTACTGTAGGGTGAAGTCTTAGTGTTTCTTTGAGTGTAGCTCGCAAATACGGAAGATTGGGAAGATCGGACTCTTGAATTAATCTACTCCTTCCTATTTGTGAATCAATCTCTTTCCTTGCTTTCTCCATCACATGCGGGTTGTTTATTAGCTCAGCTAGAGCCCATTCAATTGTCGTTGCAGATGTCTCGGTTCCTGCCAGGAATATGTCCTGCATAAAACATAATCTAAAATTATAGTCTGTAATCCGTGTAGTAAAAAATCTACATAATTTACTATGATTGACTAAAATATTATGTATATTTCGTCAGTCGAGGAAGTTGGAAAACTTGCTTACCAAGATGAAAGCCTTGACATTCTCTCTGGTCAATTTTATTTCAGTGTTCTCATTCTCATGCATTTCCAACAAAATATCAAGTAGATCCCTAACATGAGCAGCTTCACCCTTTTCTTTCCTTTTCTTCCTTTCCTCTTGATGTTCCCTTATCACCCTCTCCATCAATGTGTCAAACCTCTCCATAACCCCTTTAAGCCTTTTGTTAAATCCCTGGATATCCCAATTTTTAAAAAACCAAATAAAATCCGACAAATTAAACCTCCCAGAAAGCTCTACACCATCTTGCACCATCTTCCTAATGTCTTCCACGTCGTTATCATTTTCAGCACATGTTTTACTCATAGCCATACATGTGATGATTCTATTCGTGAGATTTAAGAGCTCGCCGCCAACATTAACAGCCTCGCGAGCTTCACCTTTCTTCTGCAAAAGTCTCAGAAACCTCACAGTTTCTTTTTGCCTCAAAGGAAGAAACTTGTCGAGGGTTCTGCCACCAAGAAGCTCAGACATGCATATCTTTTTTATGAACTTCCAGTATTCACCATAAGGTGCAAATATGAAATCCTTTGAGCCATATGTTAAGTTGTGAATAACTGAACCTATAAAGCGATTCGAGAAGGAAGATTCGTGAGTTTTAAGAAACTCCTTGACTATGTCCGGACTGGAAATAACTACACAAGGTATAGAGCCAATGAAAAGTTGCATTATGGGTCCATAACGAATTGAAAGCTTATGAAAACTTTGATGGGGGGGTAACTTAGCTATAAGGTGAAAATGTCCT
>Ga0315915_1010834_pt1 | contig 9996 bp, 6 predicted proteins | sample MpolbnodulesMG_FD_207738 | JGI IMG/M metagenome (GOLD analysis project Ga0315915, IMG submission 207738) | Medicago polymorpha root nodule microbial communities from Los Angeles, California, United States - branched nodules | ecosystem: Host-associated > Plants > Roots > Nodule | place: USA... | reverse complement strand
TATTGTCCCCCTTTTTTTAATAAAACTTTAGAGTTTGGCGGCGTGGGATGGAGGTTTCTCAAGGTGCCAACATAGTTGGGATGTCGATGTTGCCTCTTGATGTCTGTCCACTCTCCTTGCTTATAAAAAAAAAAATATTTATAGCATATATAATATTCATTATCATATGACATGTATGTTTCCAATAGTCATAGTCATATTAAATACACGAAGAATTAGGGAGAATGTATTATTTTAAAAATATATATTTGTTGTTGATTCATACATGTGGTTGGTTGGTGGTGTTTTTGGTTATTGATATGTATGACTCCAAAAATCATCTTTAATACTCAATATTATTTGATGTAAATTTAATGATATATTATTTATGTTTTCATATTATCCATTTATCACGGGATCGAACTAGGTACCACATGCTTTCAATTCACAACTCTTACCACCAGGCACAAATGTTTTCGATGACATGTGATTGCTTCAGTGTTATATATTCAACACAAATCTTGTGTCCTATTTCTTTCAATCTCACAATCCCTAAATCATTTTCCACCATGATGCAATTGAACCTAGTGACCATAACCCTGCCCTTTTTAACGGACCTAGTTAATTTTTATGAAAAAAAGGTCTGCAAAAAATTTAATCAGGTACACATGAAAAAATCTTTTTTTTTAAAGTCATTAACGTCATTGCAATTCTTTTTTTTTATAGCAGTTCATTTTCATTATTATTTTTTCTTTCAATTGCCACATAATTGTTTCTTTTCATTATTATTTTTTTATTTTGATTACCACATAACAATTTTTTTCCTACTAAGTCTCCAAACCATATTCCCTAACCCTAATACTCAATTTGTCTATTTTACCCTTATTTTTACAACCTAATTCCAATTTTGTCCTCTCACTCACAATAAATATTGAGCTCATCAAGTCCTCCCATATTCCTTCCTTAAAATCCTAATTTTTTCCTCCTAAACCAAATTAGTGGGTCCTTAATTATGCGATTATCTCATAACAATAAAATTCCACTTTATAATTTATACGCATTGTTTGTCTCAAAAAAAATTATATGCATTGATATGACCATACTTTATTTTCCAATGAATATTCCACTCTCAATTGTGTTTAACAACTACTCCATTTTTATTGCACTATGTCCTTACTAAATGCCTAAAAAGTTGAAACAATCCACTAACCCAATGAAATTAATGAACTGAAAGTTCTTCTTCCACCTCCCTACTGCCCACTAATGTTTGAATCGGTCTCTCTCATTTTCTTTAACAATAATTCAGTTTCTGTGAATTTTGTTCTCTTTTCTCTCCATTTTTTGTTCTCATCTTTTTATCTCTATTTTCTTTTATGTTAAGGTAAGTGATCATAACTATCATGACAAGTAGGAAACTAAAATTGTTAATTAGAGGTGGACAGATGACAATAAAATTATCAAACAATTCATGTAAAACAATTCAATGTATCGGGTCCACGTCAATTGTTTAATACCAATTTGAAGGTAGAAATTAACAACATTGAGTTTTTTTAAAGGTTATATTGAGAAAATAACATATAAGAGATTCTTTCTCCCATAAATATATAAGAGATTCTCGAAAGAAATACTAAATTGTTAATTAAAGATTCTCGATAAAAATAAAATAAATGAATACATTTTTTTATAGAACTCACTTGTGCGACGCACATGTGAGCATTCTAGTCTTTAATAAAAACTTGCAAATCACCAAGAATTTACAAGAACACACAAGTTTTATGTTTCACACACAATTTTTCTCCTATCATCACCACCAAGAACAAACAAGTACAATTTATGCATTGGAAACACCAGGATCATTGATTTGTCTAACATTCATCATCATCCATAGGTGTTAGAATGTTTTTTTACATCTAATAAACAATATCCAAACTTCACATAATTTTAAACTTTGGAGTTTGATGTAACCGTTACCGTTGTTGTTGATCCAATATTATATGTTCACCAAGTGCGACCACATGAAAATCCTCAAACAAATGGCACGCATGATTTTTTTTTCTTTGTAACATTAGAGCAAAAACCTTCACCATTATTATTATTATTAACACTAATATTATTCTTAAATTTCTCATGTTTTGAACAATGGATCACCATTATTAGAATTTGATTTAATCTTTTTTGAATCACTCTCTCTGTCATGAAGAATCACCGAACAAGTAATTGTGTGAGCTCTAGCCACTAAGCTACTTGACTAAAAAAAAGAAACACCGAAAAAGTGTTGAAGAATTGATTAAGGTCTATGAATCAAAAACTTCTCTCGACCTGAGGTGATTCTGTTTGAGGTTTTATTAAACAATAAATGTGAACAACTCTTTTAGTTAAGATTTTAACACCGATTCATATATACTACATTGGTTGGAATAGGTAGCCTTATACGGTATCATTAAAACAAAATTAGTGCATATGTATTTTGTTTGAATATCTACTTACTTCACTACCAAAAAATAAAATCTACTTACTTTTTATTGGTTTCTCATGTTGAATAGGAGATTAACCCTCTATATTGTAAGCATCCGTAAAAAAAAGCCCCCGGTTTTATGAATTAGCAAATAATTTTTTAAAGTTGTAAATCTTTATTTAGATTGGCTCTATGAAATTTTTTATTTTTAGAGACTATGCCATAATGTACCGAGAATATGCGACTTCTTCACATTGATCTCAATTAATGTCAGTGTAAGAACTAATATGTTTATGAAATTTAGATATCACTAAATCCCCTACATGTGTTGACGCACGGGCAGTCTTATATAGTAACAAATAAAATTAAGTTTGGAACTGCAATTATTAAAGTAACATGCTCCAACGGAACTACAATTATTAAAGTAAGCATGATATTAAAAATATTAGAAAGAGTTAAGTTTGGAACAATGTAAATCATATGCCTTAACAAATTATAGTGAGTTATATTTGCATCATATCAAAAAACCTTCTCCATGCATAAGCTTTTATGAAACATCCATGATCAATGGATGAAAAATAAAATGCAGCAAACCAACTATCCACCATCTACATGATTAGAGGCGAAAAATAGTCTTAATACATTAACATACCATCATTTCTTCTTCACTTGCCTTAAATCATTGAGCAGAAAAATAAGTGGTAATTTCATAGAAAGAAATTATGGTAGAGGTTAAATATAGAAGAAGAGTCTAATGAGTGAGGGAAAAAAAATGCTAATATGAGACCATCTATAGAACCAAAACAAAGAAATATTATTATGCCTAACATGCAACAGCCTGAAAATAAAAATGGAAAAGGATACATGGATAATAAAATTTAACAAACTAAAGAGAGTAATTATCAATGAGTTGTGGTAGGAGAATAGCCTTTAGTTTCCATGTCTTTGAGATACCATTAGAATGTGATCAACCAATTCCACAAATTACCGAAAGTATCATATTAACAAACTCTAGAATTGAGTATTATACTTGTAACAAACACAAAACTCATAAACACTTGCTATCGTCCTCTCCAAGTTTGCCAATTAAAAACCATAATGGCAAAATACAAAAAAAACATGCCAAGAAAAAAAAGTAGAAATAGGTTTGCAACCAACAACACTCACAAAAAAAGAACCTAAAAGTTCCACCATACTGCCCATCAATTAGTACGATCATAGCAGCAGAAATTGCAAGCTAATCACTCACCTTCACCAAATAAAATTGAAGTCTAAATAACACAATCAAACTAAGTAACTATCATTAACTTTCAAAATTCAAATTACATATGCTTTTCAACAGCAAGTTAAACTTCCACACACAATGGTCGGGTTGGTTCGACTTTTTTCTTCAGCTTTTAGCAGCTGCTGCTTCCAGCCGAGGGTGTTGTTGTTGCTGATTGCGGGTTGTGTGAGCAACTGTTGCTGTTTGTGGTTGTTTGGTCTTCACATTGAAGATAGATAAATAAATGACAGTTCTTAGCTACTCTAAGACAAAATGTACCTCAGTACTCATCTTACTGCATCAGTTGTAAGTAGTCATACTATTATTATTGAAATGACACTGACTGCAAATTATAGACAACGAAAAATCACAAAGTTCAATTATGTGGTTTTCGACCTTTGTGTAGCTCGGACCATAATATATTGACAACATTTTTAAGCAGATTAAGGGATTAGTTCCCTATTATTTAACATTAAGCCTCGACTAAAGATTGTACTTGTAAGCTAGAGAACATAACTAAAGATAATTATAATGATATGCAATAAGAAAAAACTCATAAATATTGACCAAGTGCTTCCAACAGCCAAGCATTGTCCCACTAAGTGGGATTGGCTGACCGATTGCTTCCAACAACCTTAAAGAAGCAGTTGCTAAACCCCAATCACCTAAAAATAATAGACTTCATTTTGGATGGGTACTTAAGTCTCTTCTCTAAAATCATTCTACAGTAACAAACGTAAGGAGGTGCTTTCCTTTAGAGGGAGGAAGTAATATGAAGCACATTTCAACTTAAGCCTAATAAGGACCACCTGAGCAAGTATTAACTCTGCAACTAATAGGAACAAAAGCAAGAAAATATAATAATGCATGTAACACTTGCACAAAATGGATCAAAATATGAATAAGCAAATAGAATAGTTAGGATATAACCCCATCCATTAACCCGTGAAAGACTAAAACTTGCACTGTAATTATATGATGAAACTTTCCTACCTTGAAGACCCTGCAGCATTGTCTTGTATTCTGTTGCCATTGAATTCATGATTGTATCTTTCACGCAGTCTGACATATTTGTTACAGAGGTCACACATCTTTTTTCGATTCCCACATACTTCCTGAAAGTTGTAACATCCCATACTGCTTTTAGGATTGTCGACTGACCCTACAAACCAACACGAGTCTTTTCAGCGTGTTTTGTCCTCACTCGCACGCTTACTAGGAAACTTCCCGGTAGGTCACCCATCCAAAGACTACTCCAAGTCAAACACGCTTAACTGTGGAGTTCTTATGGAATGTGCTACCAAAAACAAGATGCATCTTGTTGATATAGGTAGTACCAAACAATTCTTATAAGTCTTCCTTCAACCATGTAGTCTCATACCTACACAGCCTTAGGATCCCTCTCATTCCGATGTGATTCGGCTCCTCTAGAAACTGTCGGGAGCCGCTCATTGTCGTGCCTTGTGCACCGGCCACCACTCCCCTATCCTCATCATCCGTGGGTGTTGCATGCCCACCAGCTTCCGCTTGGTTCGTCCCCGAACCACACCGTATCACATCGGAATCACAACCTTAGGATTCAGTGTTGGAAACATAAGAAGTTGAAAATGTGAGAAGGAGGATATTGGAAACATAAACACAACCCCAAGTTGACCATTCCAAGGAGTAGCAGGTTCACTGCACTATGTGTTGGAATAGAAAAGAGTCTTTGAAAATAACAAATTGCAATTATGACGGGAGTTGTAGATATCACGTTGCATTGTGTTGGAACAGATGGATTGCGTGGAGAGCAACACAGATTCATCTAATGGTCAGAACCGTTTGGAGCCAAAATCATTAGGATTAGGGTTGGCATAATTTGTTAATATTGTTATTCGTATTAGAAATAAGTAAGATATCACTGATTCTATAGGATTAGTTCATGAACAATTTCAATCAATGAGATAACATAATTTTCAAAGGTAAATTAGTTTACGGCAAATTTACAATAAAGTGAGATCAATTTTTTTTAAGGAAAGAAGCTTATATTATTTCATTATTTAAAATGTGTTCAGTACAATGAAGTCACAGATACATAGTATGGGTATGCGGATACGTGAAATTTTTAAAATTTATGACATGATACGACTAAGATACGTTAACAAAATATTTATACTAAAATTTATATGTTAGGATATCAACAAATGAATCAATAGAAGAACTCAAAACAAAATTTGTTTAATGTCGATTGATTGAATCTCCTCTTTCTCGTTACTTTCATCCACCAAAAAAACATAATTTTTAATTGGTTAATCGAAAAGTAATTAAATTGATTTGTATCTTAAATTGAATCATATACATATCCATTGAATTTTTACAACACAATATCACTTTTTTACCTTTTCCTTTTTCTCCATGATACGTCTATGTGAAATATCTTATAAGTATTTGTATATATTTGTCGAGTATCTTGTAAGTATCCGATAAAATATATTTTTAAAATTAAAATAATTAACTCTGATACTCCGTGGATGTGTATCAACGAGTATCTGCAAAGTATCGGTATCCGATACGGGTACGTCTCAATTTTAGAGTATACGGGCTTCGTAAGTTCAATACAGCGTGGTATTTCTGCCAAAATATTGAAACTAGCTGAGGATATGGCCGCCTTAGCTAATCTATAGGCTGCCTTATTTGCTTGTTTCCTAAACTCAAGTCTAGAGTTGACATAATATTATTCAATGACAGTTTTATAATTATGGATAATCATCCAAAATTTTGTAACATCCTGATGTGCAGATGAGAAACTATCCATCATTTGTTTGATGTTAACCTCCAAATTGATAGGTCTCAACTGTAATTGATGAACCTATTCTAAAGCTGATAACGATCCAAGAGCTTCGCCACCATGTACCTCACAGACTGGAGTAAATCATTCAATTTTAGCCAAAACAGAAGTGCATGTATCATCCATTGTACAAACTCATATTCCCACTCTATTAGAAAGTTGAGAGAAAGAAGCATTAATATTGCACTTATGTTTGATTCATTTCACATTTCCTTCTTGTCACATATGTGCATAAGATATATTATAAATCCTACGTGCATTTTGTCAATCATGAAACATAGTTTTTGCTCTCTCCACAACATAAACTTGAGCATCAATTACCCATTTCCACACTCTGTTATTTCTTTGTTTCCCGATACTCCACAACACATAGCAAAATAAAGTTGCATCTTCCTTATATAAATCATGTAACGCTTTGAAGATAATATTCTTACTATCCATATCTTGTTGTAGCAAAACTGAAATAGAAGAAAAGAAAGGAAGCATACTCCAATCATTTAAGCTACTTGGACATTGAAAAAATAAACAAAGTGTATCCTCGCCACCCACCGTACACAATGTACAATTCATAGGGCATGTGACTCCTTTATCTTTTAGACGTAGGCGATTTGGTAAGAAATTCCCATCATCGCCACATAATTTTTTTTTACCATTCGGGGGGAATCTTGAGCTTCCAAATCAGATTTCAAGAGCCTTGTACCTTGAAATGGAATGTATCAAGTAATTCTCGCACACAAAAACGGCATGCACCATGAACAAAGTATTCATCGTGATTTTCTGTTTCCATATGAGTTGATATGCCATCACTGATGTGTAGAGCGGTGGGTTCACTATATGTTCAACTACCTAGTGATAAAAAATTGACTGCAGGAAAGGTAGATTCCATTCCTTGCGGTCATGTAGCATGCAATATGAGACTCTTAGATCAGCTAGAGGAAAAATCTCCATCACCCCGTGGGATAAATGTAACATCATTTGTAATCCACTTGTTATACCAAACCGAGATATCTTCACCATCACCTATCATTAATCTGCTTCCAGCTTTGAGAATAAATTTAGAATTAATTATGCTTCGACATACAAAGGTAAGCCTATGTCTCAAAGTCGACTCAAAAAAATTGCACCTAGAACAATATCTTGCCTTGTAAAGTTTAGCTACCGGCGAATCAGGATCTGTCATAAGTCTCCATCCCTGTTTGCCTAACACAGCTAGATTAAAAGGTAGATGGATTTTTGAAACTCATATCGCCGTCATTTTTGTGAATAATAATCTATCCCAAAAAAGACAGTTAATACCTATACTTTGACCTCCAAATGACCCTACCAAAAGGAATTCATCTTTTTTTCAATTTCTTCACAAATAGAGACGGTGAAGTGAACAAACTCATAAAGTAGGTAAGGATGCATTGAAGCACATATTTGATGAGAACTTCACGACCAATTTTTGATAGACTTTTACTACTCCATGAATTGATCTTCTTTCAAATTATATATTTGATAGAGCTGAAAGTGGATTTTTTGCTCCTACCTATCATAGAAGGGAACCCCAAATATTTGTCAGTACCTAGAACAACCTACGCATCCATAATGCTTGCAATATTCTTATGATATGTAGTTAAAACATTTCTAATACAAAAAATCTCTGATTTTTGGAGGTTTACTGTTTGACCAGAGACTCTCTCATAGGTAGATAAAATGACTCGCATTTTATTTGCTTGGTCCACACTGGCTCTAAAAAAGAGGAAACAATAGCAGCAAACAAGAGGTGACATATTCATTGTTACAAATTTGGACACCATTAATTTCACTAATCGCTTCAACTTTTCGAATAAGCGCAGAAAGACCTTCAACATAAATAATAAACAAATAGAGGGATAGTGGGTCTCTATGTCTCAAACCTCTTTCAAGAATGATTGGACTCGTGGCATTACCATTAAGAAGTACAAAGTAATCCACCATTTCAACACATCATAATCCATTTAATCCTATTGATCAGAAAACCCCATATTTGCCATAGAGGAATGCTAGCAACACTCTCTTTTGAACACTCTCTCTAACACTCACTTTTTTATTGGGTGAAATTCATGCATGTCCCACCACTTTGTGTGGGTTCTATTTCCAAAGTGTACACTCACAATGATTTAAACCAATAAAAGAGTGAGTGTTAAAGAGAATGTTTAAAAGTGAGTGTCGCTAACATTCCTCTTTGCCATAACCCCTCGAAGATAACTTCAATCAATCATGCCGTAAGCTTTGCTAATATCAAATTTTAAAACAACATCCTCTTTTTTACCTTTAACCTTGGATTTCATGTAGTGAATTGTTTCAATGGCAGCCATGGTATTATCTAAGATAGACCTCCCAGACACAAAAGTTGGTTGACTATATAATACACATTTATCCAATATTAATGTTCAATGTTTTTTTTTTTTTTTACAAAAAAAAAAGACGTAGGTACATTCCTTCAAAAAGGCGTAGGTACATGTCAATTTATAAGAATGCGTGAATATATTGATCGATGCTTATCATTTCGTGTATGAATTGTATGTGAATTTTATGTTGTAAAAAAGATCAACTCAAGTAAATTACTCCACCCGTTTTAAATTATAAGTTGTTTTAATCATTTTATACATACTAAGAAATGTATTTAATTTTATATAAGTAGGAGATTTTTTTTTTAGGTAGTATAAGTAGGAGATAATACATATGTTTTTAAATATAGGACCCTTTTAGCTAAATCACGAAAATTAATAAAATGTTTTTTTTTTTTTTAAGAAGTTAAAATGAGATATATTACTGAAAGGCTGAAGATTTCAGCACAAGGAGTGCCGAAAACACAGCTGAAAGAGTATCAAATACAATACAACCATAAAACAGGGAAACAAAACAGGAAAACTAAAAAAGAGAGCTACCCCGTTACAAAATAATTTCCAAACAAGGTAAAGGGTTTAACCACCAAGAATGGTAGGAGAAAACAAAACTAGGACGATTTGCTTTCAGCCACCAGTAAGATTGAAGCTTCTGTTTGGTGAAAAACACGAGCATTCCTTTCAAGCCAAATCACCCACACAAAAGATAACCATATAAGTTGAAAAGCAGAGCGACTGTTTTTTGAAAAGCCTCCTAAGGTGCCAAATTGATAAAGATGGTCTGGCACATGTTCCGGAAACACTATGTGGTAACTAAGCCAATGAGAAATACCATACCAAAGTTTACCAAAAAAATCACAAGAGAGGAATAAGTGTTTTGCATCCTCCATCAAACCGCATCCACCCACGCATAACTGAGCATTTGGAAGTAAAATGTGTCTTTTAATTAGGTTGTCCGTTGTTGGTAACCGATCTCGCAATAGACGCCAAGCAAAGAGACTAATTTTCAGGGGCACTTCCTTGTTCCAGATTTCTGACGTATGAATTGCTGACAAGTTGTTGCTAGTTGGTGTTAGCAAATGGTTATAAGCACTAGTGACGG
>Ga0315915_1010833_pt1 | contig 9996 bp, 2 predicted proteins | sample MpolbnodulesMG_FD_207738 | JGI IMG/M metagenome (GOLD analysis project Ga0315915, IMG submission 207738) | Medicago polymorpha root nodule microbial communities from Los Angeles, California, United States - branched nodules | ecosystem: Host-associated > Plants > Roots > Nodule | place: USA... | reverse complement strand
AAATTCACCAACACTCTGAAAATTTTCATTCACCATTGGCATATAACCATTAAATGGGGGTGTTTGAGATGGATATCCCATCATAGATCTATAATATAGATTAAAGTTGTTTGGAACAGAGGATAGGTGATTGAAATTTGATGCAAGACCAAAATTAGGCATGCTTTGAGGATGTTGGTTGGGAAATTGATTTGGGTTTTGAGGATGTTGGTTGAGAAATTGATTTGGGTTTTGATAATTGTTGGGATTTTGGTAGCTAAATGGGTAATCAGAAGAATTTTGGGTGTTGAATTGATTATTATTGGGATCCATTTCACTAAATATTGAATAAATGGCAAAAGAAAAGCTAATAGAAAGCAAATAATAAGATTAAGAGAGTGAAAAATTTGATTTTTTTTTCTGTGTCCAAATCAAATGATCCAAGTCTCTATTTATAGAGAGAAAAAAATTATGAATTTTGGTAAAAAAAATAAAAAAAATAAAAAAATTATTTGCAATGAAATAATTGAGTCCAAAGTATTAAGATGATAAAAATCCAAGCAGCCAATCATTTTCTGCCACGTGTCCCTGCTTTATCCACTTGCATTTCTCTCTCCGCGCCTCCCTGCGCCCCTCGTGACCAACGAAAACGCGCCACGTGGCCCCTCGGTGCAGAATTAAACATGTTGAGATGGTTCATCACCTCTTTCCTCCACCTCATTTTCCCATCATTTTCAACACCCCATTGCAAGGCTTCAACATGTTTAATGTTGCTTTCAACAAGGCCATTGTAGTTGGTCTAAGTATCACCTCTCTTGTAATAATACTTCAAAAGATAGGTTGAAGTTTTAAAAAACTCAAATAAATGAATGAATTTCAGTTACTATTTTTTTTTGTTTTTTTTGGTTAATTTCAGCTATAGTAAATAACCTAAGACTTAAAAATTTAAAATACAATACACTTTTTTTTCCTTCAAAAAAAAATACACATAGAATTTGCTTTAGAAACTTAAAAAGTTAAAAATAAGAGAAACGCAATAACACTCCCCTAAAAAAGAGAGAAACACAAAAACTTTGTATAAAATAAAAGCACTGTATAAACATACTATAATTGTTTTTATTTTCTATTCTATAATTGATTTATTCTTGACCATGTTTATGCCCTTGCTTTTTTAGAATTATGCTCTTCTCCCAACACATTTTGCTCGCGCCCAGCTGAATTTTTAATTATACCCTTGTGTGAGTTAAGTCACGCTCAACTGGCCGGTGCGCGAGTTAACTTACGCAGGTTTGCCGGTTGGTCAGAGCTCAAAAACACACATTTTTTGTATTTTAATCAGCTTTTCAACCTTCAATCTACACATTTTTCTTTGACTACATTTATGGTAGTTATAACCTATACTACCATTTCCACATATAAATACCCCTCTAAACTTCCCCATTTCCTCACACCATCTTACATTATCACTCTCCTCCTCACTCTCTCCCCCCTGTGAATCTCTTTCTTTTCTTTCTTTTTTTAGTCTTTATATTGGTGTATTTTTCTTCTTTTTTTAGTCTTTATTTAGGTGTAAAAAGAGGTCAATCTTGGGGTAAAAAAATGATTTGTGAGCAATCTTAGTTTTACCCCAGGGAGGTTTGTTTTCTTGCGGTTTTTTTTTTGTTTTACCACATGAAGGCTGGTTTTCTTATAGATTTCTTTTAGTTTTACCACAGGAAGGTAGGTTTTCTGGTGGTTTTATTTCTTTCTTCGCGGATTTAGTTTTACCCCATTGTAAATGTAATAAGAATTATATTAATAAAATGACATTTTATATTTATTATTTTTATTAATTTTTTCATTTATTTTATGATTGCGTATTGAATAAATAAATTTGAATAAAGACTAATTAAATAAATTGCGTATTGAATAAATAAATTTGAATAAAGACTATTTAAATAAATTGTGTATTGAATAAATAAATTCGAATAAAGACTAATTAAATAAATTGCGTATTGAATAAATAAATTCGAATAAAGACTAATTAAATAAATTGCGTATTGAATAAATTCGAATAAAGTTGCGTATTAATCAAATCAGTTTAACACAAACAGGTGCTAATTGCTGCGTAAGTTAACTCACGCATATACTCACTCTTGCGTGACTTAAGGCACGCTGCGTGAGTTAACTAAGATAGAAATTAGCACATGCGTTAATTAACTCATGCAGGGGTATTTTGGTCATTTTAGTTGGATGGGAGCAAAACTTATTGGGAGAAGAGCAGAATTCGCTTTTTTTATTACATGTTTAAAGATTTTTGTGAACCCAATAGGATGGGCCTCATGGGCCAATCCCGTAATATCTCATCATCAACCTGTAATTCAAGAACATTGCTCTTCTCCCATCAAATAACACTCACTCTCAATCGAATAGAAGGAAATACTCTCGCGGTACTTTCAGCGTGAGTTAAGTCACGCTGCGTGGGTTAACTCACACAGATTATAAATCCAGCGTGATTTAACACACACTGCGGGTTTGTACTGTTATGATACAAAATTCACCAGTCCAAACTTCAAGCACCATTTTATTTTCCTCTCCACCTCCAATAACTCAAAAAGTGCAATTTTTTTGGTCAAATTCTTCATTTCAAATCATTGCAAATCGTCAGGAAGCAAGTTTGTACACTTATCAAACATCAAATATCAGGTAATGTATCATCTAAACTCATTTGATTTTGCTGATTTTTGGGGTATATTTGTCAGTTCTGGAAGTAGTCAGAACACGAGTTAACTCACGCTGGAGTCAACGTGAGTTAACTGACGCAGGTGTAATGCCTAGCGTGACTTAAGTCACGCAGGTGTAATGCCCTGTTTTTTAAATTTTGCGCTAATTTTTTTTCTTTGTTAGCTTATTGCAAAGTTATTTTTATTATGTTTCCTTGTTATTTTGTTATTCAATAGACATACTGATGATTGGAAATGTGGCGGATGGTGGTGTTGAGCCGAAACCGGCCATATGATGTAGTATTTTTCTATCAATCAAAAGTAAGTATTTATGTATCGTCTCCACGGGGACTGGTTCGATATTCTAAGCCGTTCAACAATCGATGTCGTTCTGAGATAAGGTTTCACAATATTTTGTTTCATAAGCTATAAAACTACAAAATTCTAAAAGGTTTGAGAGTTAACATAGAAATGATTATGTTGGGATTAAACTTCATCAACCTACTTATACGTATTCTCATATTAGTGTTGCGGATTCTAATTATCAACCGATGTTATCACATATTGCTCAGCAACATCATTCGTATCCAAATGATGTCGTGATTTCTATTGGGTCGTTCAATCATCGATTTCTCAAACTATTAAACGATCCAATAGTCGATTGCATCGTTGCATTGTCGATTTCCTGAACTATTAAACGATGCAAAAGCTTTGGGTTCCAATATTCAAAGTGATTATCAAAACCTAAATTTCATGTCTAGAACAAAAGTTTTGATAGAAGATTGTTCTAACCTTAGATTCAAAAAGTATTTTCCAATGACAATTCAAACCCATAAGATTGTAATGGAAAACAAGAATAACCTCAACATCATGAGATAATTAAAATCAAACAACATCATAGTCAAAGGGAATATATACTAGTAGAGTTGATTACATTTAATCCCAACAAAAAGAGTCTAGCTACTCATTGTCATGGTAACCTTACAAGGAGAAAAGAAGAGATGGAATGGAAGCAAGCCATGATGTCTCAATGATCTTGTGAATCCCTTCAATCCTTGTGCTCCTTGCTCCTTAAGGGTCTCTTTGAGTTTCCCCTCTTTTCTCTCTCCTTAGAGTGGCATAAGATATGATAATATATCAACTGAAATGAATGAAAAGGCTTTTATACATAGTCTTGTTTTGATGAACTCGCCTTGCGAGTATATGCTTGCCATGGTGAGTTGATGTTTCTTCACCAGTGGGTTTCTGCCACGTCAGCTCTGAGGAGTTTTGGCCGCCTTAGCTCGCCTCGCGAGTATATTGTTCGCCATGGCGAACTCTGGTCCTTTGCTCTTTGTTCCTCCTCGCCCTGGACTCGCCTTCCATTCGCCGTTGCGAGTTGGGGGCGAGTTGTCTCTGGGACTCTCTGCCTCTACTCTCCTTAGACTCGCCATGGCGAGTTAACCTTTGCACAATTTCTTTGTTTTTCTTCTTTGCTTGGTGTTTTAACATTCAATTCCTGCACAAATGGATAGAGTAAGATATAAAAAGCGTAATAGGACAATTATTCACTTTTCTCTCGATTTTTCCCTGAATAGCTTGTAAGACAAGTAACAAAAGTGCCTTAAATGTAACATTGAATTACTACTTTCTGGCACTTATCACCATAGTTGAAGCTTCTGGCGATGTCAAACCAACCATAAAAGTGAAGTTGAAAGTCAAAATTCTCTTTCAAGCTCACATTGAAGAAAAACCTAAAACGGGTACCTACCGGTGTTGCCAAGGTTCGTGGTTATGAAGTAAACACCGCCTCATTTTTTTTTAACAAATGAAAGATGGTGAGAGCGAGATGATTTACTTGGTTGGGTTCGTTGAAGTGTAATATTTATTAACATGTAATAGTGTAATGTGTTTGAATTTGTGTTCGTATTGTTGAATTTGAATGAATTTGTGTTATGTGTAATTTAACGACGAATTTGTGTAATTTGGATCGTTTATGTGCAATTATGTGATTTTGAGAATTTAAGAACGAATTTATGTAATTTGGATCGTTTATGTGTCATTAAGTGTGATTAAGTGATTATGCGTTGACGACAGTGTGTATACACAGCTATTTTTCAACCTACCAACTCCTAAGGTCATATATACACAGCTATTTTTCAACCTTAACTATCAAAGACAGCTAAGGTCACATTTTGGCTAGCTCGAATTCCCACATGCTGGTATTGTCAAAAGTTAGGCAAAAAATATACATTATTTTTGTCACACATGACACACCCTTTTATGTTCTAAACTTTTGCATATGAACCCCCTTCTTGAAGGAGTTTTCCTTTTTATAAATCTCTGTACAATTGCTAATGGTAATCTTTTGATCCGGGTAGGATTATAAAGTGATAAAATTCTCACTCATTTCGATTTTAACAATGTTGCGTTTATTCCCTCAAAAAAACAACGTTGCGTTTATAAGGTTTTTTTTTTGTGTGTGTAGGGCTTCTAGCTAGTTAAATTTAAACTTAAAATCATTAATCATGTTTTCTCATCTATTATTCTTGCTCCAAGATATTACTCTTCGATTAATGAAGTATGTGTGCTATTTGATAATAACTAGTCATATCAGTTATTTCGCCATTAATATCAAATAGAAGTGATCTTCTTTCTCACTTTGATTTGTGATGAAGATGAGAGTGATGGAATTGGGGTTGATTATATGTAAGTAAATTTTTTTACGTTTTGCATTTGTGTGGTTTAATACTACCTCTATCTTAGTAAAATTGCCATGGTTTAACACATAATTTAAGAAGTGGGTATTTTGATATATTTATAAGATATTTTAAAAGAATTGTTTGTTTGGTTTTTTTATTTTTTGAGGGAAAAAGAATTGTTTTCTTTTTTTTTTGGTAGTGAAAGAATTGTCTGTTTGATTTAAAAAGAATTGTCTCTTAACAGAAATCAATTAACTAAGTCTAATTTATCAGAACATGGGCTCGAATTTATTTCTACGAACATGGGCTCAAGTTGTGAAGCGAACTAAGTCTTTTTTGTGAAAATTGTTCTTTAATTGCTCTCTCACACCTCAAAATGACTATTACACCTCCAAGGATCGTTAAGTGTGATATCATCAAATGGTGGTGTAGAATATCATAGTATAGTTTCAAGTTTGAATTGTCCTTTCATTAATAGACAGTGAAAAAACAAAACATTGTAACATGTGATAACTTTGGTATATAGAATATTATTCATATCCAAAGTCAACAATTTCACATACACACACTTATGTTTAGCAATGGTCCAAAAAAAAGTTCACAAAATTTAAAAGAAAAAAAAAACGGTGCAAAAAAGTCTCCTGTTAAAGAAAAAATGATTCTAATTTATTAAAAAAAAAGTAAAGTCTAGACTGTCCTTAAATTATTATTATTACGAGTCACATGAATAAATTTATAATTTGTACTTGCAAACTACTTTTACTCTACTTATAAATTCTGTATGTGTCCAATTTTTATTAGTTCTTGGATAAATTACTCACAATTTATCATAGGTAATTTTTTTAAAAAAATAAAAATAAAGATAGTTGGTTCTCAATCTTAAAAAGAAAAAGAAAATCGATTCACATGCATGACGTGAAAAGTTATGCCTATGAATGTAAGAATATTATAAACGATTCAACTTTTCACATTTTCTAAAAAGTAGAAAATTACTTGATGTAGGTAGATTAGCAGCACGTATGGTAGATGAAGTGGCGTGCAAGAAAGACTCAATAAAAATAGTGCAGATTTAACTTTCATTTGTCATTTGCAACTTGTCTGTTTATCTTTCTTGATTCCGTTCTACGTCATTAATACTCTTCTAATAAATAGAAATCATAGATATGGATTTAAAAAACTCATTCGTTATGAAATCATGTTGATGAAGAAAAAAAATATACGGCATAGGAATTACTTTACATCATCTCTTTTGACCAAAGAATGAGTATTGTCATATACACAATTCTTCTTACTTTGTATATTTAGACCAACCACACTTTCATCAGGCCAACTCCAATTAGTCCTTATGGATTCATCATGGTGGCGTATATATCTTTAATGACTACTTATCTTTAATAATTATTTATTGATACACTATTAGAATGTGTTGATTTAGATGCAAACATTTTGGCTGTGCTCCAATATATGCTAAGTTTCTTCGATGATGCAGCTAAACTGATATTTGACCTACAGATTCAATTTTTTACTTTTATTTTGTTTTTATTTCCAAAGTGATATAGGTAATATGAGTATTGGTTAGAGGGTATAATCGAAAAAAGGGCTGAATTACTTATAATTCTTTTTGAGAAAATTTTGTTTTATTAACGAGTCACTCATTGTTGATAAGAAAGTATCATATATTAGTCGTGATTCACAAGAAAAGTTCACTAAAGAATATGATCCAAAAACTATAATCCACAAATTTTGTGCTCAATTCAGCCGTCTACAATGGAGACTTGTTTAGGAGTATATAGGCTGCTGAATTTTAACTTATATTTCTATGGATTCAAAGTTTAGTCCATAATTAGGTCTAATTATGATTATGATTTAAAGTTTCCTCTAATAACTTTTTTTAAGATGATTGCTAACCCATTTAGGTTAGTTTGTAGGCGTTGCCTTCAGATCTTAGAGTATGCTAAAAAAAATAGATATATTCTATATATATAATTTGAGTTTATGTAGTGATAAATAGATGTACTAAACACATTCATATTGGCTCGTTCCTTATTTGAGAATGGACTCAAATGGAGTCTCTTTAACTCAGTGGTAAAGTAACACTACGGTAAGGTGTACGTCATCAGCGATAAAGGGTTTTTTATTTTTATTTTTAAATGACAACAATAGTATTTCGATTTTATGTTTGATTATCTTTAGTGTCAATTTTGATGGACTAATTTGACTTTATAAAAATCTTTCTTAATATGATTATGATTTTTCTCTCATTCCAGCTGTAATGTTTAAACACAAGTAGGTGTAACTAATTGATGGTGTAAGACCTTGCTGCTAAATGATAGAGGTAGCCTCCAAAATTGGTTAAAAAAGTCAATTGAATTAAACACCGAAATCATTAAGGACTATTTCTTCACACTTTATTAACTCTGTGATTCAACAGAAAGAATATTGATAATGATAGAGATAATGGATCAAGCAGTTCTAGAAAAAATTTGGTGCAGGAAAAAGAGGGCAAATCTTATCAAATTTTTTTAATGAGAAAGATACTCAAATTAGTTTCAAATATTAGAAAATATGGATTTCTATTTAATTGCTGATAGAAAAAATAATTGTTTCCATCAAAGGTTTAAACGTGTATTATTATTAGTTTTTTGTCCGTGAGATTTTCGTTCGGTGGTAAGAACTTGATAATCTCAAAGAAAATAGCTCCCTTAAAAAACAATCTCAAAAAACATAGTTCAGATTTTATATGAAATTTTATCAACAAAAAATATCATATGGAATAATTATAATAATAAAATAGTTATTAATGTTTATAGTTATTAATAATAATTTGAGGGCTTCTACGGTGCAATCATAAAGTTGATTTTTTTGAAAAAGTTATTTTGTTTAACCAATAGTATAACTGCTGATGTCATGTCAGCTAGTGTCCTGCTGATGGACCACTCTAAAATTAAACTTTACATTATTACAAATCAGTTATCATACAAAATATTATGGGGAATTTCAATCTTAGTGCACAAATGAAAACCTATGTTTAATTTTGATTTAATGACACACCTTATAGGCAAATGTGCAATACACCATATAATTTGACGTAGCATGAATTAAATACACAAATGTTCAATGATTGACCATTTAAAATAAATTATTAAGATTTTTTTAGTTCTACTAAAAACTAATTTAACCGTTATTTAAATTCTTAATAATTGCCTCGAAAAAATCCTTAATAAATTGACATTTTTATTTATTAAAAACTAAATATAGGCGGCCTGTGTACTTACTTTTTGTAAAAAAAATAAGCTGAATACATTCACCAACTTTTAATCAGAAGTTATTTTTTTTACATGGTCAATGATATTTAAACAATAAAAATGGACAACTTTTAAAATAACTCGTACATACTCTTACTACTTTTATTTTCTCTCTATATATATTATTTTTGTTCCAAAATAAAAATTATCCCAAAAGTTGTCAACTTTTGGTTGATAAATTTTAATTGTTCAACCTTTCAAAATGAAAAAAAACTTTTAATTATTTAAATATCATTACTTCCTTTACGTATATAGTTCGTAAACCTAAATTTCCCTCATGGCAACAAAATCACATCATCACACATGTTCACAACTATTTCAATTTTCAATTACGCAGTAAACATGTGAAAATTGTCATATTCAATCAGCTAGCTCACTTTCCATCACATCTTCTCCCACTTTTTGCATGCAGTCCATATATAATCATAACCTTTTTATTTTTGTTTTGGCCCCTTTCATAGTTTATAATTATAATATGAAATTAAAGTGATTGAGCCAATTATTAAAGAACCACCAATTATTGTACCAAAAAAAAAAAAAGAACCACCAATTATTTCAAAAGGAATCTTTTCAATTTTCCATGTTGTATTTCATAATCTTTGTAAGAAAATGATTAGTTTGTTAGATCCCCCAAAAAAAAAAATTAGTTTGTTAGATAAGGTGGAAATTGAATTAGAGAATTCGAGAAGTGACCATGTTCCTTCTCCAATTGCATCAAAACTATGCATTTTCTTAGTCAACGTCAATGCAAAAGTCAAACAAGTCTCACCATTTTCATAATAGCAACGTACACCACTAAAGGAAGTTTCACACTTTCTCGTCATTTCTTTCACACGACAAATGACATCTTCCAACATTTTAACGTCCATACTTAGATCATAAGTTTGCGATATAAAACTTGGCCACTTTCTCGTCCTTATTATATGTAAAAAAGTGTTTTTTAGATTCACATTCGATTATTAAATGAATTAAAAAATGGTTTTTTATTTAAAAATGACTAGAGGAAGTGTATAATTATAAGGGAACTTCTACGGTACACTCACAAAGTGAGGTGTACCTGTACTCTTTCTTCCTAATTTTATAAATAATGATCATTTTTTATGTAATAAATAGCTATTTGTCAATATTTATATTTTATATAACATCATTTCATAAGAAAAAATATCATTTCATTGTTTATAAGAATCATAGTAATTTTTTAGTAAAAAATAATCAATATTCTCAATTATGAGTGATAAAAATTCAAAAAAAAATTAATTTTATTTCGTTGACACTTTTGATAAATAAGATTTAGTTATTATAATTATAAATGATAAAAAATAATATTTT
>Ga0315915_1010831_pt1 | contig 9998 bp, 14 predicted proteins | sample MpolbnodulesMG_FD_207738 | JGI IMG/M metagenome (GOLD analysis project Ga0315915, IMG submission 207738) | Medicago polymorpha root nodule microbial communities from Los Angeles, California, United States - branched nodules | ecosystem: Host-associated > Plants > Roots > Nodule | place: USA... | reverse complement strand
ATATTTTAATTATATTGTGATATCTTTTATTATTTATTATCTTTTTGTCGTGAAAGTGCGGGTAATGGGTTCGGGTACGGGCATTTAGATACCCATAGGGTATGGGGACGGGCACCAAACTTATTGCCCACGAGGGTATGGGCTCGGGTATGGGGATTTTTTTAAAACGTGGGTACAGGGATGGGCACTATGGTACCCTACCCAATGGGTACCCATTGCCATCCCTATTGGTGTCACTATTTAACTTGTGTCCCAATCTTAAAGCGGAGCTGTAAACCACATTGAATTTCCATTTCTTGTAGAGTGAGTAATGCTACTACTTTCTTGTGTATTTGTTTTTATGTATGCAGCTATGCTCCCTAAAGCTTTAAATTAAATCGATAATTTGATTGAATTCTTATTTTTGGGTAGAGAAAATGAATAAACAAACACAAAATTTGAACCATAGAGGTATCCCTTTAGATTCTACTTGTCCTATTTGAGAAAATGAACCTGAGACTTTGATCCATTGTCTATTTAATTGTAATTGGGTAAAGGCTATTTGGAACTCGGTTGTCGATCCTAGTTGCAATCTCATTAATGAGGATAATTTGATCTTCACTTGGTCACATGACAATATTGAGAAACTCGGTATTGTGATCCCTATTACCACGTGGCTCATTTGGTGTGCTAGAAATACTAAGATTTTGTACGATAGTAACACATTTCCTATTGATTTGTTGTCAAAAATTAATTATATGACACGTGATGTTGCTCATGCTTTTAGTGTTACATACGAGGATAGTACAACACATCAAGCTCAATTTATCGCTTGGCAGAGAGGACCATCTGATACATATATCCTTAACTTGAATGGTAGTGCTCAATCCAACCTGGGAATGACAGGTTTTGGTGGCCTAATTAGAGACTCTAATGGAGGTTACATGCATGGATTCTATGTAATATTGGTTACTTGAATATTCTTCATGCTGAAATCATGGCTTTGCTTCATGGGATTCGACTTTGTTGGGAGGAAGGTTTGAGAAACACCGTTTGCTATACTGATTCCTTTAATACTATTCATCTGGTACATCATGCAGATGTCTTCACTCATCACTACGGGAATGAGATAACTACTACGAAAAAGTACATGGATAATGATTGGATTTTTCAACTTTGTCACACTCTCAGGGAAGGCAATATGTTTGTTGACTTTTTAGTCAAGCTTAAAACAAGGTCTATTGGTGATCTCATGACTATTCTCGATCCTCCAACTGAGCCTCGCTTGCTTCTTATGGCAAACAGTATGGGTGTTAGTTATTTGCGTGGCCATTAGTTTTCTTTCCTAGTTTTTCTTTTGTTTTTGCTTTCTTTTTCTCATGTAACAAAAAAAAACACAAAATAAATTCTACTTTTTTTATAACATCTTTTAAAAAAAAATCTCTAAATTATTAAATATTAAAATAATTTTATAATCCGTAATAAACGAACCTTGAGTCACACACATAAATCTAAAAAAATCACACACGAATAAGGAAAATAATTATTTGACACTCAAACCCAATTTACATTGAGAAATAATATTTGCACGACCATTTTGACAACTTTCTTTTCATACTCACGTGATATTCTAGTTCTCTCTCTTTATTTTTCTCTTTCCATTGTTTTTAACCAGTAAAACGAGAGAAGAAGTTGTCACCAAAATTTTCTTAAATAATTGTTCAAATAACACTACTCTCTACCATTACATAGATAAAACGAGTGTTGTAATATATGTGATACTTTAATGATGTGATAAAAAAAATAGATAGAGAAAAAGTATGAGGTATTTGTCCAAAAATTTGTGATGGTAAAACTTTTTAGTTTTTACATACAAAAAATGGATTGAAAATAATTTTAGAAAGAAATACTACATAATTTCCTTTTGGCATTGCTTTGTCTCAGCTTTCACCTATAGCCACAGTCACCGGAACCTTCATCAGTCGTCAAAACCACCGTCAAAGCCAATTTCTGCCGTTGTTCTCACTAACCCACCACCCAACTCACCACCAGCAGCAGCAGCAGCACCCGCTGCTATGTTTGTTGTTGCATCTTCCATTTGCAGTGATATTCCACTCTTAAAACCAATAAAGATGAAAACTTTCTCCTCAATTCAACCACCCCACAATTTCCATTCCACACTATTTTTCTCTTACACTTCCATAAGGTACAATCTCTTTCCTATTTTCATGTATCAATGTCTTTTTTTCCTTTTTCATCCTTTCATTTTACACATTTTAATATCAAAATTTCGATAAAGAAGATAAGGGTGTTTGTGAATATTAGAGATTAGAGATGTTAAAGTTAGTTATGTATTAGTTACATATGTAAGAAGTTAGTTGTTTATCAAGAATGGTAATAGTGAATGTGAATTTATTGCCAAATCCAAATTTAAGAATGGGAAATGCTAGTATCTCAGTGACAGACGGTGTCCTAGTGACACTGGTTAAGGAAACCAATATGGAAATATTGTATTGAGATGTGTGAAAAAATTGTATATTTAACTTTTCGAAAGTCAATAATTTGTTGTTTTCCGTGACAATTTTCTACTTTTAACTTTCTTAACTAGCGGCCCTTTAATTAAGGCCTATTTGGATAAACAACTTAGTTAAGTGATTATAGCATAGAGGGGTGTTGGGTAGCTCAACTGGTTTGAGCTAAGGGTTGAAGCAGTTAGAGTGTTTGAGTTCAAAACTCTGGCGATCATAAGATATTAACCTATCAGCTAATTACTAACATTTGCCTATAAAAACAAAGTGCTTCTTGGATGGATGCTTATCATATACTCCCTCCGGTCACATTTATAAGCAAAAAACAATTTTTTAGGTATATCCAATAATTAATGTATCTAACATATAAATGTGACCGGATACATTAATTATTCAATGTACTTAAAAAGTCAACTTTTGCTTATAAATGTGACCGGAGGGAGTAAGTGCTTATATGGGTGGCACTTGGGTGCCTTTGGCTTCGGTGCCTTTGTCTCTATCTCTCTCCTAACCAATAATTATCTCTCATCAAAATAATTTATTTTAATCATTCCATCATCACTCTCTATCCTCTAAAATACACTAAAGTCACCAAAGTCACCCAACACAAAGTCACTGAAGTCCCACCCGTGCTTATATGTAAGCTATTTTTGTAACAAAAAATTAAACAAGTCAAACGGTGTTCGTATAACCTATAAGTTGTTTTTTTTTGTAAGTTATCATTGATAGCTTATGAAGATAAGTTGAAAACAACTTATGAACATGTCATAATGTGTTTTCGTAAGCTCTCTCAATCAGTCTTATCAGTGCTTATGCCAATTGATAAGCTCAAACGAATCAATTCAAGCAGAGCCTTATATGAATAGCGTGCAACCATTATGCTTTTTTATTTTTATCTCTTCAAATCTCTCTTATTTTATCTTATATATTTATGATTATAGTATTACTGAAACTCGGATTTTTTTTTCTCTAATATGAAGATTTTGCATCAGGACTCAACTTCCTTCCTCTACAAGGGTCTTTTTTTCTCAGCCAAAATCTGGTATGCAATCTTATTCAAAGATTCATTTAGATGTTGCAATTGACATGAGGTTTATTTAATAATGTACTATTCTAATAAGCATTAGACCTTCCATTGGTGCTTTGTACTCAGACACAGACGAGTCATTAAACGTAAAACTGTTGCCTCCTACCCTATTAGCAGCAGAAAAGGAAGAAGCCAAGGCTGTATTAACCTTGTTTTTGAAGAAACGAGGTTTGAGCAATGCAAATGCAGCAAGAACGATTAACAAGTCGGATCCTTTTATTGATCACCTTCTCTCAAAGCTTCACTCTAAACACAAAACTTGGTACCTTTCAGGTTTGGTTGCTACAAATTAATCACTTCTATTTAATAACTTTCCTTTTGCATTGGATCCTGCTAATCACAGTCTCATTGACATAATAATTAGGGAGAGAGCTTACAACTCTTGAGATCAGGGATGCTCTTATCTCTTATCTCGAATCACTTTACGAAGAGCATGGAGAAATTCTAGTGGATGTAGTGGAAAACTATCCAAATCCACCCGTTAAGGATAAATCGGACGCACCAATTCCACCTCCTAATCCTAGTCCAGCGGTAGACTCTAAGAAAGTTAAAGCCGTGTCTCGAGTGAGTGGTATAGACCCTGCTGAGGGAAATCTTCGTCCTCATATTGCTTATCTGATGGAATTCGGAATGAATACTGACCAGGTTAGGACTATTATGCGACGATTCCCAGCTTTTGCCTACTATAGTTTGGAGGGTAAAATTAAGCCAGTGGTTGAGTTTTTTCTTGAACTTGGAGTACCAAAAGAAAAAATTCTCATTATCCTCACGAAAAGGCCTCAATTATGTGGAATCAGTCTATCTAAAAATCTTAAGCCCACCATGAAATTCTTTGAATCTTTAGGTGTTGACAAGGAACAATGGGCGAAAGTGATCTACCGTTTCCCAGCCCTGCTAACTTATAGCACGCAGAAGATTAATGAAAGTGTAGATTTTCTCCGCGAATTTGGCGTCTCAGAAGAGAACATAGGTAAGATTTTAACTCGCTGCCCAAATATTATTGGTTACAGTGTAGAGGACAATCTTCGACCGACAGCAATGTACTTCCGTTCTCTAGGGGTTGATGTTGGCATTCTTCTATTCAATTGTCCACAAAATTTTGGTCTTAGCATTGAGGCCAATATAAAGCCCATAACACAATTTTTCTTGGAGAGAGGATACACCATGGAAGAAATTGGGATTATGATTATGAGATATGGAATGTTGTACACATTCAGCTTGACTGAGAATTTGATGCCGAAATGGGATTACTTTTTGACTATGGATTACCCAAAATCTGAGCTGGTTAAATTCCCTCAATTTTTTGGATACAGTTTAGAGCAAAGAATTAAACCGAGATATGCACGCGTGAAAAATTCTGGGGTAAAATTACTGTTGAATCAGGTTCTTTCACTGTCAAGCAGCAACTTTGAAGAGGTCTTAAGAAAGAAAATAAAGAAAATGCAAGTTGATTAGGATTCTTTTTATAGCAGCATGGTTGTTCAATCCAATATTGAATATTGAGACTTTCAGGCATGTTTCAGGTCAGAAGATGGTCATGACTGTTTTTTTTTTCTTTCTTTTTCGGACCAATGTCATTACAAGCGAAAAGTTGCAGTTATACTGGAATATAGGTCGATCGATAACTTCGGGAAATGCAGTTCATGCGCATGAAGATAAGCATTTAAACTGTTCTTGAGGGACTTTGGAACATGCTAGCACCTGCAACCAATTTTTATTTTTTGCAGGATTTTAACATGAATAACACTAGTCAGCTCTACTTGCAAGTTGTTGCATATGTTATAGTAATTGTAGTATTTCTTGTGTACTTTGTAAAATAGGTGATTAGAGGATGCTGTTGGTAACATGACACATGACACCAGATTTTGGTACTATTTATTAAAACGAGGCCATTCTGATGAGGAAAAATCTAAGTATCTGCAGCATTTTCATTTGGGTTGATTGTTTACAAATGCAGGGAGCTTATATCTCTCTTTTCAAAGATAATGAGAATGAGAATCCCATTTCAAATCTTGGTTCTGCTAAGCGTTTTCTGAATTTAGAAATTCAAGGTGATTGTCTTGTGTTACTAAATTTATGAAGTGTTAAATTTTAATTTTATAAGAAAAACTAGATTGATAAATCCTTAATTTACAAAACAACAAAAGTTAAAGCAAAGATCTGAATGCAAACTGAAAGTAGTTTACAACCTATTGTCTAGCAAATGGAAAATCACACTTCAAACTACAATTTAACTTTTAAGTTAGAAATTACTTTAACTACTACGATCAAACCTTATCCTACTACACACAAGATTCTTTTGGGGAGCAAAGTTGTGGAAGGAACAAAACCCCACACATGTATTGTTTCACTTCATCAAATAGAAACATCTCTTCTTAAAGAAAAAACATGTATCCAAAAAGGAAAGGGGGGAAAAAAGGACAACATAGACAAGCAAAAATGCTAATCGCTTGAAGAATCATCATCCTTCTCTTCATGATCAGCTACGACTTTTTCTATAAACCTCTTGCGAACTCCATCAATGACGGCTTGTCTTGATTCCTCATCTCTGCTCTGGCCATCATTAAGCACAGGATCTGATTGGCACAGGATCAATGCAACACCTGATGTTACAAAACAAGCAAAAAGTTAAATGTAGCATGTTGTAAGCAGGGTCATTAAATTGAGGGAATGTATTTGGACTAGAGAAGTATAGTAACTACGTAAGAACTTAAAAAGGTAAGAGATGTGCAATGAGAGGTTGAATGACTGAAAATTGCAATCAAGAGGCAGAAGTTCAACTAGATAAGGGAAATCTTTATGTCTATGAGATGCTGATAGGAAATACTAGGAAACGAACCGAAAGCTTCATAGCCAGAGAGAATTCTCTAAACACCAACTAAAAACAAAATACTCAGCATAATTTAGACCCTATTAAGTAATTGTGAAAATGAATTAGAATTTTTAGGAATTGAATTGATTTTGCTCCAAACACAAACACAGATGCTAAATGCATGTTTGGTTCATTTTGGGAGAGTCAACAGTGATTCTAAAGACTTCAATTGATTTTAGGTATGTTTGAGGGTTCTCAATTAAAATTGATATTGCTCCAAAGTTTGTTTTAACTTGAAGCTAGGATTTGTAGCTTTAACCTGCAAACATGGATTTTACACTCAAATTTATTTTTCAACTCACTTTCACATGAACTTATCCAAACATAGTAAACTATTTTACCTTAAATTATTTTACAAAATGATTTCAATCAAAATCAATTTTGCCATCGTAGATTTTACTATATGTTAGGTACTGGGTTTGGACCTTAGACCAACAAATGGGCCAAGTGGAGAATTAGTTACAATTTGATGACATGGAAAATCTGTCAGAGAGGAAACAGAAATATATTAAGGGGAGGCGTAGCAAGTGGTAAAGGCATTCAATTAGAACCTTTAAGATTGGGCAGAGAGAATCGTCTCTTTTCTGAGGAGCATTTGCGAAGGGATTACAGGGGTTAGCCTTATGTGATATTTCCATATCAACCAATAATACTATCTTTTCTATTCTCTCTTAATTTGGGTTCCTAATCCTTTGAGATGACTAGCATAAGCCTTTCATAATCATTAACAACTAGAAATTATCAAAGAAAGAAAGCATTAACAATGGAGCTTCCAGGCAGCCTAAGAAAGTTAAATACCTTCAGGAGTGCATCTTCGGCCAAACCTTTTCATGCCCACATAATTTCCTTTAACAGCTCCATTATTGTACACCAACAAAGTAGGAAGATTACAATCCGGGTAGTTAGGAATGCAATCAGTAGATATTATCTTCACAAATTTTGTTGCAGGATACATTGTAGCCAGTTCTTCAATGCATTGCATCAACACCCCACATTCGGGAATCCTGTCAAACAAAAGCACAACCAACTTCAACAAAAAGAAACACAACATTGAAGATTTAAATGAAAATCAATCGCTTCTAAAGCATACCCGTCTTTGTAAAGAATGACAACCACCCAAACATCAGATGGAGCCTGCGAAACCTCTCGAACGAAATCAGATCCTGAAATGGGAGTCACTGATCCATACCTCAAAACTTTGGCTGCTTCTTGTATCTCAGCTAACCTCTTCTTTCTATCCAAGCAAAATAACTCAAATTAGAACACGTGGACTGAAAAAACAACAGCACCCAATTTTGCTAACTTCAAATCTCATACATAATTCTTTTCCTCACTTCTCAAACCCCTAAAGCAAACTCAGAATGAACAACAGGTCACAAATCCAACAGAACAAAAAGATAACTAAGCTCTTTTTCTGAATCAGCAAATTTTATTATAAGCAATACCCTGTTAAAGAGAAACAAGGCACGCAGAACCGAATACACAAAGCAATGGTCACTTAAAACACAAGCAAGCATAGTAAAAAAAACAGCAGCCTATGCTAAAAACAGCGAAAACGCCTATGGTCCTGAGACACCAATAATTGCCACAAAACTAGCCATAGCCCCATCACAGTTGGACCTAAAACGCCAAAAAATCACCCCAAGAACCACTAGGCAAACTGCTGCGAAGCTGCACAGCAGAAAACCAGTGAAACCGCAAAAACAGAACCCTGCATACCAAACCTGACAGCAGCAAAACAGCAGCTCCACAGCCAAAACAAACCTCTCCCTCAATGTTTCAAACAGTCTCCCAGATCCCAGCACCACTCATAAAACAAACACGGTGAAGTCTTAAGCCGAGTTAAACTCCACCTCCACGATAGTACCTTAATATCCTCGACCAAATCATCCTCCTCTTTTTAAATGTTATTAAAAATCCCATCATTCCTAAGCTCTTGACCATTTATTAGCCTGAAATCTCACATTCACCAAAACTACTTAATGAACTTCAATAAATCTTTTAAGTTCACCTTCATTCATTCTCTACCATCTTCAAGGAAAACATAAATGATCCAAAGTCCAAATAAAAAAAAACTCAGAAAATTGAAACTTCCAAATTCATGAAAGACCCCCATCAGAATGGAGGGTTATCACCAACATCAACCAAGCCTTATCCCACTAAGTGGGGTCGGCTACATAGCTCAAACAACGGCATAATGGTTTATCATAAACCAAATTTCGATTCAACTCATTAATCTCTAGATCTTTCTTAATAGTTTTTCTAGGTCTTCCTCTACCTCTAGTGACCTGGCTATCATGATCTACTCTCCTTACTAAAGAATCTACATGTCTTCTCTCTAAATGCCCAAACCACCTAAGTCTAGTTTCCACCATATTTTCTAATACACTTGCTACTCCAACTCTTTCTCTAATGCTGTCATTTCTAATCTTATCCCTATACTGATCCAACTCATGAATCAAAACAACAGAGAAGTAAAAAAAACCTTGTATCAAATCAAATACCCAAACATAGTAGTAGAATTCTGATTGAACCTAAAACACTACGTTACCCAATTCAAGTGCATTAACCTGAAAAAAGTACCAAAATAAAAAAAGAAGAAAAACCAACTAACCAGATTACATTATGTAACAAAAAAAATAACCAAGTGATACAATAAAACTTAAACTAACCACATAAAAAAAATCAACTTTACACCATTTCAAGGAAAAACAAAAACGACCCACATAAAAAAATCACAACTTCATTCAATTTTTCATCATTTCAAACAAAAACAAAAATGACCCACATAAAAAAATCACAACTTGATTCATTTTTTCATCATTTCAGGCAAAAACAAAAATGACCCACATAAAAAAAAATCACAACTTCATTCAATTTTTCATCATTTCAAACAAAAACATAAACAACCCACATACAAAAATTGAAAATTTTAAAACCCCAAAATGTTGAGTACCTGTATTCTTGGAGGAAGCGATCATCATCAAGATCATCTTCAAGGTCTTCAAGTTCATCATGGGTTTTGGAATCGATCCATGATTTATCCTTGGAAATGGAATCAGGATCAGTGGCGGGGGAGAAAGGTGCAGGTTTGAAAGCTGGTTGCTTAGGAGGAAGATTGCCGAGTTTGGCTTGAATATCATCCCATTGAGTAGAGGAACCTTCTAGATCTTTGTATATGAAGTGATAATCTCCCATTGTTGTTGTGTTTTACTTCCACCACCGTGTGTTCGCCGTTTCTACTCCGTCGCGCGAGGGAGGGGAAAGAGAGTGTGTGAGAGAGAAATTGTGTGTGGATAACCACTAGTTAAATTCACAAAGGTGACATTTAAGATACACAAGGGACACTTTTTGTGTACCATACAAAAATGTGTTTTTTACCATTGATATATTATTAAATAATTCAATGGTCAAGATTGAAGAATGGGTACTTGTTTAATAGGTTTGATGTTTAATTGTTGGTATTTGCAAATAGGGTGTTCAACAATAATGAATTATTAATGATTTTAATTATTTAATTAAATAAATTATT
>Ga0315915_1010825_pt1 | contig 10003 bp, 4 predicted proteins | sample MpolbnodulesMG_FD_207738 | JGI IMG/M metagenome (GOLD analysis project Ga0315915, IMG submission 207738) | Medicago polymorpha root nodule microbial communities from Los Angeles, California, United States - branched nodules | ecosystem: Host-associated > Plants > Roots > Nodule | place: USA... | reverse complement strand
TTGGAAGATGGTTACCCCTAGAAGCTAAAAAGTTCTTGGGTGAGTGAATGAGATCCATGTCTTCTTTTTTCGGTTTCTTCTTGATGGATGTCTTGGTACTACAATAACTATTGTCATCCATTAAATCCCTTACATGGATATTCAGGTTCACTTGATTCATAAGATAACTCGTTTCCTTGATAGAATCATTGAAGTCACTTAGATGAGAATAATCTTGTATACAAATACGACAAAATTCTTCTTTACCATTTTGTGGCGGGAAATCATAATTTTGTACTCCTCGTATAATAATTCGTTTTCCATCTCGTGGGGAAGGACATGAGAGGCCAAGATTACCATCATTATTGTTTTGATCACGTTTCCTCTTCTGAAATAAAAATATATAAAAATGACTAATAATAATAATTGAGAATCGTCTGCACAAAACAGAAAATCCATGAAACTGAGTAGAACATTAATGGGCGACAAGCATCCTTACAAGAGTTTTAACAATTTGATTTAAACCCAAGACCTTTGATTAATTTGAAGGAAACATAACTATCTCATCTAAGCGCTCTTGAGTATTAGGGTCTGTTAGATGGTAGGGAAATGATAGAAACATGATTGGATACAAAGTTGGATAGAGACATGATATGAACATGATAAACATTAATCCTATCATAACAAACAAGATATAGTTATTTAATCATAATTAAATGACAAAATTACTCTTGTAATTAATTAAATATTTTAAAAATGAAAACATTTTAAAAACGGTGTGATATCATGATAATAAATAAGGAATGGTTTTGTAATCTTATCATGATAGTTTATAACCCAATTTATACTTATGATAGAAATTACAAAGGCAAGACCGGATAGAATAAGAAAATAGGGTTTATTTTATCTTATCCCTTTGGTGCATCAAATTCAAAGATGTGATTTAAGTAAATATCTTGTCTCTCTATCTTGACCATCAAACGGACCTAGTTATTTGCTACTAGGGTTAGAAATGTGTTGAGTCGAACGCGAGCTCGATTTGAATCGGCCAGAATTTAATTCTTATACACATGACATATATTTATATAATACTGTATAAATGTATCAATAATTCAAAATTTCAACTTATTTTAAAACAAATATAGAAAATCATCATAATAAAGTGTAATCCTCGTATCAATAATCCTCGTATTTCAACTTGTATCAAATAATATAAATTATCATGCTAAATCATTTAAGGGTTTGTTTGGTGCACAAGATAGGAAGATAAAATAGAATAAAACTATCATTATCATGATTCAATTCGTTGTTTGGTGCATCAATAGAAAATGACAATTTAAACTTTTTTCTAATCTTATCCTTTTTTTCTTCTCACCCTTTATTATTTTTATCCTTACTAGGTTAAACTGATAACATAAAGCCATCAAACACACTTATCCTCTAATCCATCAAACATGTCCTAATTTGTTCTTTCTTCATATTTTGTTCTTTTTCATTTTTTCCCAATTTTCTTCCCAATCGATATCAATTCCAACAATTTTCTGTTCCCAATCAATTTTCTTTATCGGCAACGCACATAACTTTTTGTTTCTTGTTCCCCATCAATCGAGAAAATTGATTTCAATTTTGTCTCACAGAGATATACATCTCATAATATATCCATTCCAGCAATGTATGGGAATTGATTTCAACATATAATATATCTATAATATATACATTGTTGAATGATTCTAGCAATTTCAATTTTCTCGTCCAATTCCAGCAATTTCTTGTAAAAAATTGAAATGATATGTATTCCCAATTTCAATTTTCCCATAATTTTTTCCCCAATCAACTGAGAAAATGGTTTCAATTTTTTGTCTCATAGAGATATGCTGGAATCGGACTGTGGAGATGAATATGCTGCAGCTTTGTTAAATTTTTATCATGTCAATAACAAGTGTGCCAAACACATGATAAGATAAAATAATGCTATCATCTTTAAAATTGGGCAAAATTGGGAAAAAATGAGCAAGTTCTTTTTTGTTTTTGGATAAGCCAGGAGAAAGGACATGTATCAAGAGGAAGCACCGACATCTTAAGTAGGTTGGCACCCCGGAGAACCTCTATCCTATGCCGCCAAACTCAAAATATTATTAAAAAAGGGAGAAAAATATGTGGGGGACTAGGCCAAGACCCTCCAAACAAGAAAGAAACCTAAAACAGAAAATAAAGAAAAAATAACAGCAGACTAAGGGAATTTGTAATTAGGCAGACCACATTTGTCCCTAAAGAAATCAACACTCAAAGCTGGGGGTAAAGCAGTTAACCAAACAGAACCCTCGTGAGCACCCAACACAACATTAAAATCTCTCAAAACAACCAAGGGTTGTGGTACCTACCCTGAATATGAGTAAGATCAACCCATAAATTCCGATGGGACAAGTACTATGTGCTAACATATATCACTGCAATATAACAAGTTGACTGCTGACACTTCACCTCCAAAGCTCTAATACTCCAGATGAAAAAATTCATCGGGGAGTTGGAGAAGGTCCCCTAGAGCGGGTACTATACGGCGGCTTCCCATCAAGAAGTTCCTTTTTCATAATTTGTTTTTGATTCTTCGTCAAAACGGTGGTGAAAGGAGGTTCTTCTTCTGCTTTTTTTATCATACAATTTAATTCGTTGCCAAAAATCCAAATCATGTTGAAGTCTAGAATTAAAATGTTGGACCGGGGGGGGGGGGGTCAACCTGGGAAGCAATTCTCATCAATTGTGGCAATCATCGCATGTTCTGAATTTGTCAAAGGTTGCTGAATAGAGGCACAAGCTGTAGCAACGGTTGCATCAGTAGGTGAAGCTTGCTGCTCAGACCCTTGACCTGCTACCAAATCATCGATATCATCCAGGGCAGTGATAGCAGGTTCAGCAGTGCTTTGATGGTCCGAGGGAATCACTTAAACCGGGGAAACAAAAGCCTCTTCATGCACGCCAACATGCTCAACATTGTACACAGGTGGAGAAGAATGGACTTCATCCGTCACCAAATCTAACATGGGTATGGCTGGGCTAGGCAGCGCACCTTGAGGAATCGAATCGGTGGCATTTTTCAGTGCAAAACTAAAGGTGTTGGCTGAGACATCTTTTAGAGGTGCAACACTTTCTGAAGCATTTTTTTATCACTTCCATGGCTGCTGCTGGCGGAAGCACTGTGACATATTGAAAAGTACCGAAGGAGTAAGCTCCTTTGTCACCACAATGATGCAGAGTACATTTCTTACTTATTTCAGCCACTTGGGTTGTACCACGATTTTCCTTAGCAGCTTCCGGGTGCAACCATTTGCACGTCATAACATTATGTCCAATGACATAACAATGATGACAGAAAAGTGGGCGTCGTTCATACTGTACTTCCACGTTGATGGCAAAACCCTCCCTCTCAACGAGAATTTCATCAAATACCCTCTTCGACAAATCAATATCAACCAGAATGCGCGCATAGTGGCCAAAGGCCCAATTACGAGTCGGTGCATCAAGAGAGATAGGAGTACCCAGGGCACTAACAATTTCTTTCGATGTTTGTTCACGCCAATATTCCCGTGGAAGCGCAACAAGCCTTATCCATATAGAAGCATGTTTTTGTTTCTGTGAATTATGGTGAAAGTCTTTCGTCCATTGAGAGAGACGAAGAAAACCCGGCTGTAAAGAAACAATGCCAGCCACCCAAATACGAGATAAATCACCAAGATGCTGAAAAAGAAAGTCATAAAAACCCTTCCAAGTGAGATCATCTTCCACTCATGAACCATTTTCCAAAGCTTGCCTAATTTGGTAGCCAAATCACGTGCCATGTAAGGCTTGTCGCCCTTATTCAAGGTCAGTCGACCCCTAAGTGCATATAGACATTCAACCAGGCCTTTGGAATATTCATCCTGTCCAATTTTGATTGAAAGGGCATCACCCTTAAGGCAGGGAACCGGGTATGGAGCTTCTTCTGATGGAGCAGACATAGCACCACCTAAGACCGCCGCAAACGATTTGGGAGGGGGCACAACGTTATGGGAAGGCATAGGAACCGCAAGTGCAAAAAGCACATTCTGAGTGGAGGGAGACCGTGAGTGCACCAATGGAATTAAGTCCAGTGGTGCCAGCTCCGCCTGCCAGTCGAACATGGTGAGGCAGTCCGTGAAGGGAACGCACCAAGGATCAAGGTAAACAAGAAGTTCTCAACTCAGGCGATTCCACAAACAGTTGGTGGGCAGAAAGCTTTAGAATACCTTTTTAGTTGCAATTGATTTTTTCACAAAAAGATAATTGCAAACAAAGCTTGAACCAATCACGAAAGGATAATTGGACCAGCACCACTTCCCAAAATCATGAATTACAAAGAATATAATATATATTTTTGTTTTCGTCCATGAACTAGGTGAAAGTGCTTGGCATCAGTGACGAATTTCGCAACGAAAGAGAACAAATCAGTGATTGTTGGTAGTGTCATTAAAAAAAAGAATTTAAGTTCACTCGATTTTATCTGATTATACCACACATTAAATCACTTGAAAATCGGGTTGAATCCAATGTCACTCAAAACTGATAACTCAAAAGTTAACTTTTTTGGAACTTGTCGTACAAGGGTAATACGGGTGTCGGACACCGACCCAAAGAGTGTCAAACACCACGACACATGTTGAACATCGATGCGTGTCAGACACCAAAACACTCCTAATTATAGAGGTGTGTTTGGTAGATAGAAACAAATATTAAGTTCAAAATATATATTTACTACTTAAGAAAAAATGAGAATTAAAGTAGGAAAATATAATTCACTATGCATAATTTCTCTGAAAAGAGAATTAAGTGTATTTTAGCCGTGTAACACTGTACTAAAAAAAAAGAATACATACCTGTCTATTTTTAGAATTAGAATTCAAAAGCATTTGATCTTCGTGCTTTTGGCTTTGATGTCTATGATGAGATGACTTCTTTTCACCAGGGTTAAAAAGGTCTTTTGACCATATCATCATCGAATCTCTACTATCAAATAGCCCAAAAGCGTATTTTTCATGTGTAGTTGTTCAACCTGAAGCAAAGTATACACAAGCATTGTAACTACAAGAGATTCAGATTTACAAAGGAAAAAAATATAAGAGACACTTTCTAATAATACTACAATAATTTAGAGATTCATAGATCTCCATGTATGCACTTCTTCAAAGTCTTTTATAAACTTATTCTTGAAAAAAATTGAATCCAAACAGCCTACAATTATTTGTATAAATACTAAAATAATTGAATCCAACTTGATCTCCTTGTCTACTTATTACCTATGTTGCATAGGTATAGGTGCGACGATACCCGTAAAGTATGTTAAAATATGGTCTGAATGAATATGTGTTTGATCCCTATAAAATTTGGAACTTTTAAACTTAGTCCTTACTTAATTTTAATCCTTGCGAAAACAAAGTTTGTTTAATTATCCTTAAAATCTTTAATTTTTGAATGATTTTTTTGGGACAAGCTTAGAACATTACGAAAGGTTCATATACTAAAGTTTATAATTTTTTAACATGAAATAAATTAAATATGAATTTTTTTAAGCGACAATAGTTCAAGATAAAATTAATAAAAATCTGGATGTAGAAATAAAATTGAGATAATTTTTTGGGAAGGAAATTTTAGTAATGTTCATAACACGTCTGCGAAAAATTGTTCAAAAACTTGAGAGTTTAAACATAATTAAACAAATTTAGATTTAGTAGAAACTAAACCTGAGTGCAGAAATATTTTATAGGGACTAAAAAAACTATTAAAATTGAGTAAGAACTAAACTTAGAAGGTCCAAATTTTATAAGGACAAAAAACATATTAAACCCTATATATTATAAATTGCATAAAGTCATAAACAACTTAAATTTTCGAATCTTAAAGTAACGAAGTCTCAAATGTTAAAAATAAATCACGAACTCGCCAATTATATACTTCATCCATCATTATATATATTAAACCAAATTTAATACTATAAATCTAAATAACTTTACATTGATTTTATACCATAAACCAAAAGGAGCGGAGCAGGGATAAACAAGAGATAAAGTGGGTCAAGAGATAATACAATAACCTATGTAATTGGTAAAGATTAGGGATAGAAAAAAGGCTAACCTGCCCTGTCCCGCCCAGTCAATAACTCATCTAAAAAGGAGCGGAGCAGGGATTAACAAGAGATGTGGGGTTGAAAATCTCATCCCCATAAAACGGACCGATGGGTTAACATGTCAATTTTTTTTTCTTTCTAAATATCAATTAAAAACTTCACATAAACAATGTAAAAATATATAAATTTAAAGCCAATTCAAGGAAATTTAAATATATAACTAATGACTCCATTTAAAATTTGAAAATAATCATTCAAACATATAAATTACATCATCTAAAAATCAATAAGACATTCAAAATAAAAACATCATGAGTTATCAATTGACTAACAGTTAAAAATTTGAGGCTAAAATCGTGATACAAAGGTGATAAAATTAATTGATTTTTTTCCAACAAGCCGCCCCATCCCGCTTTTTAGCAGGCCAGGCGGAGCGGGCACCCTATTAGTGGGGGATTCAGAATCGCAATCCACACCGCTAAAAAGAGGGGGTTAAACAAGCCAACCCGGCAGGTCCAGCCCATTTTGCCATCCCTAGTAAAGATGTCACTATCTTTTGTAAATATGTTGTTTGTTGTCAATTGGTAACTATGTTTTGGATTAATACCATAGTAGTTAATTGCAGATAACGGCCGACCCCAAAAATGCTATAGCGGGATAGCGCATAGCGCTATGACCGCTATTTGATAACTTTTTGATAAATTACGTAAATAACACTATAAATTATAAACAAACATATATCTAATATAAAATTAAATATAACATTCAAATCTCATTAAAAATTCATAAATCATACAAAACATCCAAATCTTATGAAAGTTTTTACTCATGAATCATTCATAAATCATACAAAACACCTAAATCTTGTGAAAGCTTTCAAGTCTCCAGCATAATATCAAAAGTCTTAATCAAAATTCAACATAGTAGTCAATCTCAGGTAGTGGTGCGTAGAGGCCGACCTCAAAAGTGGGATAACAGGTTAGCGTATAGCGGTATGACAAATAACAGTCACTGATATTTGATTATTTTTTTGAACAAAATTACATGAATAATGGTATAAAGAACATACAAGCTTACATATTTCTAAGAAAAACTTATATTTAATATAAAATTAAACATAACACTCAAATCTCATGAGACATTCATAAATCAAAACACCAAAAAACAAAAGATAGAGTACAAATAAAAAATCATAAAACAAGAGAAACCTAAAAACAAAAGAAAACAGATAAAGAAAAAAAGAATAGAGAAACCATACAACATAGTCAATTTGGTTTTAAAATCTCCAAAATGTCCTAAAATCAATTTAGAAATTTGGAAATCGTAGAAAATGTTTTAAAAATAGTAAATTTGAAAATTTTCAACCAAAATCAAATAGCGGCCGCTATCCGCTATCTCATTCCATACCGCTACGACGATTAGCGTAACAGTTTGACGATGCTACGCTACACGCGGCTGCTATAGTGCTGATGTCGGCAGCTATTGACTACTATGATTAATACAGTTTCCTTTTAAGTAACCGTGTCACAAACCCGACTTGAGAACCAGGATTTACAAGGAAGACATGCAGGATCTGAAAGATCGCAAAATCGCAAATTCATACAATTTTACGATTTTACAATTTAGACTGTATTTGGTAAAAAAAAACGCATAATTGACAAGCTAGTTTATAGCGAATGAGTTTATAACATATGACTTATAATTATAAGTGATAGCAGATAAACTATATGTTTAGTAAAATTAACGGTTAAAGTAACTAATAAATATGAAATGACATAAAAAAATATGCATTTAATTTATATTCATTTTTATCAATTAAGATTTCAAGAGTAAAATTGAGACAAAAAATGATAAGCTATAAGTTTTAAGTTATAAGCTACTTGAATTAGTTTATCACAAACCACTATAAACTCATAAAAATAAGTTATAAGCTCATCAGAAAGAGATTGTTAACAAATAGGTCTTTTTAGTCAAATGAACTTATAAGAAATCAATTAAAACTATAAGCTCAAAAACAGATATTACAAAAAAATCCCTAAATCAAATGACGAATTAATGTTTAACATGTTGAGTTTAACAGAAGGGACTAAACTCACATAACATGATGAATTAATATTTTAATCATGATAAAAAAGAGTTACCTAATACCCGTATTTAATGTCTGACGCACCTCAATTATTATTATCTAATGTGAAGGGAACCTATCAAAAACAAACAAAACTAGATCTGAACAAAGTATTTCTTGAAGATCAAGCTCCGATCTCAGATATGGTTTCCTGGCTTAAATTACAATTACGTTTCTTCTACTCTTTCTTTAGATTCTTCAATTCATAAGGAAGAAAAAGAAATCCAAACCATAGAAAAAGTATAGAAAACGCTTGCAATAGGAAATATAAAGAAAATATGACTCACCGCGTTTCAAAAAGAAGCACGCATGACAGATGAAAAAGGCAAACGGAGGGATGTGTTGATGGCTCCCTTCAACAAAAAAGACATGTGCTAGGGTAGAAAATGGAGTTTTATATTGAAGCCAATGGACCCACATGGTAAGCTCAATAACCAACAAACCAAGAAAATTGCTTTTCTGACTTCAAATGCTTCCTAATGACACATGAAAGTTACTCAATTGCCTCAACGGCAGTTAACCCCCGTTGGTAAAACCGGCAGCAGTTAACTACCGTTGTCATTAGCGGCAGTTAACTACCGTTCATACCAGTAAACATAACCAGTGTAGTCTGCAATGGTTTTTCCTGCCATTTTGGCTTGTTCGTACCTGTAATTTCAAACGGCAATTCCGCATGAAATATACCCGAAACAACAATATCCAGCAATTACAAACATCAACATTTCATTGTTTATCAATTATACGGTAACATTACACAACCGATAATATGTTAAAGTTACACAATTGTTTGAAATTTGTCAAATTTTCGACATTATGCAACACATTACACATAAAGTACATTAATTTATGCGAAAGTCAAATATATATATATATAATTCATTAAAGGTTAGTTACATCTTTGCCACAAAAAATGGCCATTACATTATATATCAAAAAAAATACGTCGGCGCATATCGACCAAAAAACTGATTAACACCGACCAAAAAGTGTCATATTTCATCTAATAAAAGTAAATAATATAAATGTTCCAGAACATCTTCAAATTCTTCGTTTGCTTTAACCGGAGTGTCATCAAACATAATAGGATTGTCTTGATTTGTTGGGTTTTTTGGTAAAACCGGTCTCTCTTTTAGCTCAATCTCCATGAGTGTTCGGAAACGATTGTGTTGATCCAAGAATTCATCCTCACATGTTGCCGCCTCATTGCTCATGTGATTTTTCCACTCCGTGGATGATGGAGGTAGTGGGCAACCATCTTTCAACGAAAGAAGGACAAAATGATCTGGGATTAAACCAAGGCAAATCATGTTGCTTTTCGGGTTAATCGAAGGCCGACCTCTAAGTGGGAAAAAAGTCTCGGAGACTCCAATATCAAGGGTAATCATCTCTACCACCGGCCTATTGTAACAAGATGCAACAATGTGTCCCATATCCGGTAATGTCAACCATTTGTCGGGAGGTGCAAAACTGTTGGAACAAGGGTGTTTCACAAGTCACCTATTGAGTTTTGACAATAACAAGGTATTAAAAATAATCAATTGGATATGCTAAACAATTTGTTCAAGTGTGCAGGATCCATAATCAAAGTACTATTCTTAGAGATTCTGATTGAACAAGTTCAAGAGCAAAGGAATTTATTTGAAGCTTAAAGCGTCTGAAGTGCTGCGTCTGAAGTGCTGCGTCTGAAGAAACGAGTCTGAAGAAGAGCTCCTGAAGACACGTCATCAGAAGCGCTAGTTATCAGAAGCAAGAACATCAGAAGCGCT
>Ga0315915_1010823_pt1 | contig 10004 bp, 3 predicted proteins | sample MpolbnodulesMG_FD_207738 | JGI IMG/M metagenome (GOLD analysis project Ga0315915, IMG submission 207738) | Medicago polymorpha root nodule microbial communities from Los Angeles, California, United States - branched nodules | ecosystem: Host-associated > Plants > Roots > Nodule | place: USA... | reverse complement strand
ATGATTCTTCCCAAAAGACAAAGTTAAACTAGAAAGCTCCTTAAAAACCTTAAGACACAGAAACTAATTTCAACTTTCTCAAAATGACTTCACTAGGTAGGTAAATTATCTAAAGAAGATGCTGAATTAACATGCATCAAAAGAATCTAAGTGAAATAACAACTACTATAAATATCAATGGTTTCATTTTTCTGATAAGATTTTCCATGATTCAGCTCAATAAATAAACATTATGAAACTCTTGTTAGCTAGCTCAATTAACTAACATTTATGAGAATTCAAATCTCTAATAAGCTCAAATTAACCAATCAAAGTTTACAAACAAAGATCCTTCAACACATACCTGAGAGTGTGTTCCATACAGATCTCTTAGTTTGAGCTGAAACAAGTGCTAGAAGAAGAAACAGAGAGAGTGAAACGGAGAGAGCGCGTGGAGTACACATTCCGACTCGACCACTATGGTAGTTTACGATGAACACAACCACCTTAGTTTCGGAGAGAGAGGTAGTTTCTGTTCTTTTCTGACTTATGTTAATGACCTCTTAACTCAGAAACATAACCTTTTTGTTTCTCGTCCTTTTCTTTCTTGCATTAATTTTACAATATATATAATAGATAATAGATATTTTAGATATTATTATTTTATGATTGTAAACAACCAAAGACTATTCAACTAAAACATAATTTCAAAAAATAATATAATTTAATATAATCTTGTATCAGTATTGTTTTAGTATCGAACACGATATTTATCTGACATCAAAACATACCTAATCTTGTAAAGTAAAGTATTTTTGCTTCCCGCCAATTGTAAAATTGTAACAACTTAAAATTGATATAGTTATATTTGACTCGATGAATTAATTACTATAATTACGCATATAAGATATTATATTAAAAAAATAGATTATTCAATGAAATAAATTATGAAGTGGACAAGCTGGCTTTGAGCTAAAAGCCGCGTTATTATTGACTGCTGTTGAGATACTGCGTTTTGTGGTGGGGTCCAAACCATTGTTGTTACTCTCTGGCATGTTTCCACGTGGCAGATGATTATTGGTGGTGTAGTTTGTGTATGAAAATGATGGAAACGCCTGCGTTCTTAGTGGGATTCCAATTTCCACAGCCCCACGTAGAGAGAACGTGCTCAGGCCATTGTGATGTTATGTATGTGGTTCTCTTTTCTTATTTGTTGATAAGTTTATCTACGTAGTTCACTATCAAAATTAATACATTATATTATATTTTGATTATGATGATATACGACTGAGTCTGATTGAACAGGGTGTGTTTGATTCCATATGAAAAGTGGAATAATTCTTGTATGTAGTTAAATTTGGATTAACATCATAATCAATCGTGGATAGAACCAAGCTTCGATGACTATAATGGTCAACTCCTTTCACATATTTGTAGTTTTGTACTTCGTCCTATTTCAATTATAAGAAGAAAAGTATTGTATGTAGCATCATCAAAAGGGACCTCTAATGTCCCAACCTGCATCCGTCCGTGGACTAGTTCATAAGTCATGCAAAAATAAATAAAATGGTAGGATAATGGATTTAAAATGTATGGTTTACATTTTTCATCAATTGTATGACATGACACTAATTGGAATTCAAATGTATGTGGATTAATAATAGTGGATTAATTCGTCCTATAGTCTTGCATCGATTTTCCCAAGTTTCAATTTATGTGAATTAATTTAACTTCTTAAAAAAATAGTCTTACATCGAAGAGAAAATGAGCTAAATAAATAATACTATATAAGAAAAGTAACTCATATACTTAAATTGGTAAATAAAGTTTCTTTACTTATCCTTCAAAACAAAACAAAAAAACAAAAAAGTTTCTTACTTGTGTATGTGGTTCATTAAATTTAACTTGATGTCAAGTCAAATTATCTAGTAGTGTTTTTGGGTACAAATATAAATTCAACTTTTTACTTTTTAGCAGCAACTTTTTATGATATTATTTTTTCTTTGGAATTCGCCTTGGGGCTCCATGTTACCATGTACAACATTGCTATATAGATAATAGATAGATAGGTAGATAATTGATTACAGTCTATGGTTGCTTCAAGTAGATACACACCATGCAAGTTTATGGTAACTTTTCATAAACCGTACTAGTTTATAGGTTTATATATTCTCTAAAAAATAGTATAATTCTAACCCCTTTTTCCATTTTTCTCGTATACCACTTTTAATAATCTTTTTTACCTCAAATGCAAATAAAAATATATACTTGATTGGTTTCAAACTCGCACATAATTTCTACCCAAAAAAAAAATCACACGTAACTCTACCTTTTTTTTTTTTTGAGCAAACACGTAACTCTACCTGAAAACGTGTTTGTGGTCATTTTTCAAATTATGTTGAAGATCCAATTGCATTAATTTATATGTTGGTTTTATTGAAGAGATGACCGCGTACCGTGACATCTTAGACGTTGAAAAAACTCACCCTGAGGACAAGACAAATTTAAAGACGAGTACATAGAAAACACAAATAACAAATAGAAGTTTTATAATGTCAAACATCATGAAAGAGCCAAAATGAAACAGCTGGAAATGCAAACTAAATGTATGGTTTGCCTTTTTTAATTGGATTCAAATGTGAGTGATAGTTCAAGTAGTTAAAATAATGGTGTTGAAGCCAATAAGTAAAATTTTATGTTAAATCATTCAACAAAGGCACAATTGTCCATTTCTTATACTTAATATGTGTGTTCTTGTCATTAGATCATTTGAAGAAAAATTAAATGTTAATGAGAAAATGATTCAGTCATTCTTAACATGAATAAGTCTGCCACTCCCTTTGGTTGCTTGGACACTATTATCCAATCCATTCGAACCCGGCAATCTTGAGTTCAGTTTTGTTATTTTTCTAGTGTTAAAAAAATGAGTTTTACTTTTACCATCCTATGGAATTCTCGTGTGCCCTATTTTTTTCCAAAAATACCTATGTTCGGATTATGTTTTCCGAAATGGATTGTTAGTGTTTTCCGGATTTTAAAATCCGGAATGATCGTTTTTCAGATTTTTTTTTCATTTTAATTCGTAAAATAATTGCAAATAAAAATAAAAAACAGAAATAAAAAGACAAAAAGATAAAAACAACTCATTTTATTGATATATGAATAATACATTACAATAATGTTGAAGTTTTTTAATCTTATTATAAAAGAACTTAAAACTATTTCTAAGGGGAGGGGGTAAACTATACTAGTGGAGAGGGAAGGGGGGGGGGGAGGAAAGAGGGGCGATGGGAAGAAGAAAACAATGTTGGCGGGGGCACAGGGGCCTCTAGGGAACAAGAGACCATGATGGTCAACTTTGCACCCAGACAGACCAACTTCAGACCTAGACTGACCAACATGACCCCCCAGATGAACCACATTTCGTTGCAGCGCGGTTCCATCCTCATTGATCGTTCATACAATCCCTAAAAAATTTCAAAGAGGCTTATTTCTATGAAAGGCCAACTATGGAAACACATGGTTGTAGAAGGAAGAGGAGGAGAGGGTGGGAGAGGTTTGTGTGAGAAATAGTGGAAGAGATGGATGGTATTTATAGGAATGGAGTGTGGAAAAACCATTAAAGTAGTAAAAAAAACGTGTAAAAACACGTTTTTTAAGCTGACCACCGGCCAAACCCAAAGAAAAACGTTTTTTGTGGTGCCGACCACCGACCGAGTGAGTCTGATACAATCCAGATTTTATAATCTGGAATCCATGTTCGATTTCCGCATTATATAATCTAGAATAATATGATACTTGGTGAAACGAAGCAAAACTCGGTACTTTCTGTAGGGTGAATGGTGTAAGTACAATCCGTATTATAAAATCTGGACAGCCTCATCATACGATTCTTTTGTGAGGACCACATTTCACAGACAATTTTTATAGTCCACAACATCCATAAACTCCTATAAATAAGTGTTTCCGGTTTTCACACAAATACACCAAAGAAAACATGAAAACTTTTGTTATTGTGCTGAAGATCTTTCTCATGATGTCGCAAATAGATTGCTCTTTATTTGAAGGCATGACGAAGATCTTTAACATGCTGCCAAAAATATAGAGATATGATTATCAAGAGGTTTTTATGAGTTAGAATGTTATATCTTGTTATCTGCGAGATGAATATGTCATTTGGTAAGGCAGCAAGATCTAACTCAAAGAAATCCTCTTGAAACACCTTGTCTTTCTTCATTATGTTGCAGATCTAACTCCGAAGAAGAGGTTCTTATGAACTCGATCATGTTGGCCTGTCGATCGTAACATGTCAGTTGGCAAGCCGGCAGGATCGAGTTCAAAAGCTCCTCTTCGAACACCTTCCCAAAAGATTCATCATTTATGTTATCATGGTTGTTTTTATTTGTTTTATGTTGTTTTTATTTATAATATGTACCTTTGTTTTATTTTTTTTCAAGTCATTCACTAAGAAAACACTCCAAATATAGGGTTTGATGTCGTTCGGATTTTATAATCCAGATAAACTTCATGCATTCCGAAATATAAAATCCAGAATCCCTCAGTAGTTTTTGGAATGTGGCGTTTCACCAAAGGTTTAATCGGTTAGTGGAGTTTTAATGCATTTTTGGACGGTTTTGGTTGTAGAACACGTTTTAATTGACTGTACTTATGACCTATGACTGATTTAAGGCTATAAAAAGGTTTGGATCTTCAACAATTTCCATCGTTCTTCACTTCACCTCCTTTCTCACATTTTCTTCAAAAAAAAATTAGTTTTATAGGTAGTTTTTAGGTGTGTTTGTGGTGTCATGGTCACTGTTGACCGTTCATACGACCCCTGCAATTGCGTTGCACCTTATGTTGGGGTTGTATAGCGCTCAACAGAGATCCTTAACATCAAAGAAAGACACAAAAAATTTCATGTTGTAATATTCTGGATTTTAGATTCCGGAAAACACTAATAATCTGGTCCGAAAAATAAAATCCAGACCAGGGGTATTTTTGGAAATTTTGCAGGGCGCGTGAGAAGGCAGCAGGGTGAAAAAAGTAACACTAAAAAAATAGGAAGCTGAACAAAGTGATTCTTATGTTTGCAAAACAGGCTCGTTCAATTAGGTCAAGATCGTTTCATTTAAGGGAATTACTTTTCCCACCCTATTGCTTTCTCCCGCGCCCTGTAAAATTTCCAAAAATGCCCTTGTGCATTCCGGATTTTAAAATCCGAATTCATGTTTACTATTTCGGATTTTATAATCCGGAAAATTCTTATGTATAATCAGCCATCGGACTCTCTCACATTTTAGTTTTGAGTTTTGCTTTTAAAAACAACAAAAAAACTAAATAAAAAATGCTAAAAACCTGTCAAATAAAATCATAAAAATATAAAAATAGCACCAAAAAATTCTAAAAATCAAATAAAACTAATGCAAATTTTTTCGGATTCTTTTGAGAATATGAAAAATTTAAAATGGGTCTAGACGATGGAATTTTGGATTTTGAGGGGCGGAGTCCCGTAAGAAGTCTCTTCTACGGGAGTCATGGTCCTTGAATTTTTTCTGGGGGATGTTTCAGAGCAATCCGATCAAGTAGTCCGAAAACCGATTTTTGACTAAGAACGGGTAACAATGACCCAAAACAGAAGGATGAGAGTTAGGAAGATTAATATTGTCCCTAAAATGACTATCCATGTTACAAAAATGTTTAGAATTTGTGCTGATACAATTTCGATTATATAATCCAAACTGTTTTACCTTAAAAAAGGTGTTTAGGGGGTTTTCAGATTTTGTAATCCAGAAACAACATGTAACGCACCCTATTTTTTGAAGTTTTCAGATTACAAAATCCAGAAAAATCCGTTACTCACTTTTTCACCCTTTAACAAAAGAAAACACCATTCCGGATTATAAAATCCGGAAACTCAAGAGCATTTCTGAAAAAAATAGGGTGCGTGAAGAAACGCACAGGGTGGGAAAAGTAATTTTCTTCATTTAATGGACATCTTCATTTGATTTGTTTGCAAAACAGACTCATTCAATTAGGTCGAGATCATTTCATTTAATGGACATCTTCATTTGATTAGAGGACTATCCATAAACTCTTTTGTTCCTGAAGTCTCCTCTCCTTTGTTTTTTTTTCTTTCTCTCATTCTTAGTAATACCGTAAAGTGCAATCTATTCAAAAGAAAGAAAGAAAAAAAAAGGAATGTTTATAATATACTTTTCAAATATAAATTATTATTATTTAAATATGCTTTTTTTTTAACTATATTCAAAATATAAAGAACTGTAGATGACCGATCTATTTAAGATAATTTGATTGACCAACTTTAGTGGAGTCATCTCTCCCAATCATATTTTATCAAATACTACCTATGTTCATATATATAAGACCATTTTTCCAAAATCACGGGAATTAAGAAACTGAATATTTGTATTAAAGTTGTTTATAAATACTATTGTATTAAAGTTGATTAACCGGTCTATTGTTTATGTTTTCAACATGTTATTTATTGTTGATTGAAGAAAAAGATGTATAATAAATAGGGACATGTAAGTATCGATATCATTTGTCCCCTTCTTTATGTTTTTTCAGGTTCCAATCAATATCACGGTTGTCGCTCAATATTTTAGTTGACATTTTATGTGGGTGTTTGGGTTCATCCCGGTTCCACATACTTCCTCCTCCTCATTTATGTGTTTATTTGAATATGTGTTGACCAAACATAAAATTCAAAATATTTATTTATTTTTATGAAAAAAAAATATTTGTTCAATCCTTTTAACTAAATTTCATTAAACATAGAGAATTTAGAAAATGATAATTTAAAGAATTTTTAAAATGATTAAAATTTTAATAATTATTTTGTCAAAATTAAATTTAAAAAATTTCAAATTACGCCTAAAATTTAAAAATTTCAAGTTTCTTCTTGCTTATATATTTTTTCAAATTTTGTATCTTGAACCCCAATTTTTTCAAAATTTAAAAATTGACCCTAATAGATTTAAAAAAATTACAAATCAACCCCTAATTATTTAATTGTAAATTGACCTCTCAATGTTTTTAAAATTACAAATTGGCCTCTCAAAATTTCAAAAAATCATTAACTGACCCCTATTTTTTGCCTTCAATTTTCAAGGTTGACCTAATTTTTTTTTAATAATTACAAAAGTAGATAAAAAATAATCATAATAAAATTATTTATTACTCTATCTAATCAAAAATATTCAAAAATGAAGGCAATTCAATTGAATAATTGTAATTGCTTAAAATTATAATTTCTTTAAATTTCCCAATTATTGCATCTAAATGCACTCCAAAATTAAGACTAGCTTGAGAATATCAGGTGTTGTGTTTGAGGTGTAGGAGTATAAATATGTAGGTATGAAGTAAACTTTTCTAATAGGAAGTTAAACAAAGTGGTCCATATTCTAACAAAACGAGCCCATTTAGTCCCTCATCAGATCTGTTAATGGACTATCTTCTTAACCTATAAACTCTGGATTGTTTCTTTTCCCACCTCATGAGCTTCTTATGCGCTCTATTCAGTTCGGATTTTAAAATCTAAACTGCATAAAAATTCTATAAAATCTCTAAAATCAAGTTGAAATTTACAAATTTTAGAATCTAAATAAGGTGTACGAGAATCTCACAGTGTGGAAAAAATAATGGCCTAAACTCTATTGTTCTTGATGAAGACTCGCGTCATTTAATTTTTCTAATTCTTCATAAAATAAGGTTTTACTAAAAAAAATAATTATTTATGCTATAATTTTCAACTATAAATTATTTCTATTCAATTATTTATATTATGGTTTTATTTTGTATGTTTTTTAATTGTGCAAAGTCATTCAAAAAACTAGATAGGAATAATTTATATTCTCTCCGTCCCAAAATGTAAGCAAAAAACACTCAATTTCTTTGTCCCAAAATGTAAGGAAAAAAGACAAACATTTATCTTATTTAATCTTATTTTTTAAAAAAACCATCTTTTTCAAGAAAAACTTTTGTTTATTCTCATAAAATTAAGTGTGAAATGGTCAATTTTGCTTATAAAACAAAACGGAGGGAGTACGTTCAATTTTCTCTCTCTCTCTCTCTCTCACTCTCTCTCTTTCATTTTCTCCATAACCAATACCCAATGAAAATTGTTTTTACATCTTCCTATAAAACTTATTCCAAAGAAAACACAAAAAACTATACTTCAAATTCTTATGTTTTAATTTTCTTAATAAGTGTAATATTTTTTTGTTTACAATTTAGAACGGAAGGAGTATTTGATAAAATATGATTGAGAGGGAAGACTCCACTAAAGATGGTCAATCAGATTATAATAAAGTCACTAGTCATTTGCAATACTTTATACTATGGACATAGTTAAAGAAAACATATTTAAATAATAATAATAATAGCCTATGGGATATTGGTTATCATTTTTTTTAAAATATTAGAAAAATAACAAAAGTGAACACAAGATTGTAGGGCTCGAATGAATTGGATAATAGTGTCCAAGTAACCAAAGGGAGCGGTAGGCTTATATTACATTAAGAATGACTAACTCATTTTCTCATTAGCATTCGATTTTTCTTCAAATAATATGATGATAAGAACACACATTAATTATAGAGAAGTGGACAATTATCTGATTGTTGAATGATCCAACACATTAAACATCTCGGAAACTAACATATGAATTTACTTGGAGGCTTCAACCCTTTAATATATTTAATGATGACAGGGGTAATCCAACATATTTAAATGCTTATAGCAAGTTTTATATTGAAAGAAAAAAAAGCAAGTTTTATATTGAGACATTTTAAAATAGAAAAAGCAACGTGGAGCTTATAAAAATAAGTAAATAAATTTAAGTTTTGCTAACTTCAAGACTTGAACTAGATCAAAGAGAGGATATAAGACCATAACAGGACAATTGAGTTTGACAAATATATATGATTAATCTATCATATTAAAGTTTATTATTTAATTGATTTTTGGTCTTTTATTGATGATAGGAAGTTCACTCAAACAAGTCATCCAATTTCCACTCAAAAGATTGGTGATTAGCAAAGTCAATGGATATTTAAATAGGGACATTCACACTTTTGTTCTAACATGGTGCATTTAGAAGTTTTTATATATATTCAATAGTACTTGAATGAGATGTTAATCGATTTTTTAGATTAACTGAAAATTAGGTCTGAGTTCGAGTCCAATTTGAGAATACAAAAATATTAAATCAATATAAAAAATTTAAGTTATGTTTGGATTGATCGAAAGTGATGGAATGAAGTGGTATTCGGTAACATTTCGTTGTTTAGATTTATAAAAACTGAATAGTGAGATGGAACATGATGGAATCTATTTCATTCCATTCCATTCTCGCTTTGTATTTTTTATTCCTCCCAATTTGCGAGGTAAGCAATGGAATGGAAACTTTTAATTAGATGACTACTCATCTATCCATTTTTCACTTCATCAATTTCAACTCTACTCCATTTCTTCTCAATACGATTCTTCACATGTGTGCATTTTCTTCAAATTTATTTTTCTACTTTTTCTTCGTGGGTGGTTTTGATAGATGATTCACGTTAATTTATTTTGCTATTTGTTCTTTGTGTGCATATGTGTGGTTCTCAGCTCTTTTTCGCGTCTGTCGTCCATGCATGATTTACTAGGATGTTGACTAAAAAAGAGTAAAGCTAATATGCACGACACTAATTGTCGTGCAAATCACACGAGTGGATTAAAATTTGAGGTTGTGTTTGTTAAATGGAATGAAAATGTATTCCTGGGATTAACTTTCTTAGAAATGTTGAAGTGGGAATTTTATTCTTAGGAAAGATTGACAAAAGTGTTTGGTTAATGTTTTGAATTGCTGGGAATTCTTCTTTAAGGCAGTGGTTGTTAAAACAAGATAAATTCTCTGAATTATAAGGACAGAGACAATCCTCCTGTAGAATGAAAGAGAGGAGAAAGGATTTACTTCATTAATAATTTTCAATTGATGAGTACATGACCTTATATAGTAA
>Ga0315915_1010818_pt1 | contig 10010 bp, 11 predicted proteins | sample MpolbnodulesMG_FD_207738 | JGI IMG/M metagenome (GOLD analysis project Ga0315915, IMG submission 207738) | Medicago polymorpha root nodule microbial communities from Los Angeles, California, United States - branched nodules | ecosystem: Host-associated > Plants > Roots > Nodule | place: USA... | reverse complement strand
GCTAAATATTGTTAATTAAAAAAAAATGAATGACAAATGTTAGTATTAGTTGTTACTTGTTAGATTAATTTTTCTCCTTCGTCCGGGTTTAAACTCAGAACCTCCAACTCCTTATCCCTTAGCTTAAACCAGTTGAGTTATCCAACCCCCTGCTAACTATATTGTTAATACATGACCATACATAGGTAAGTACTTAAAACTACCAGTTACATTTGTAGATGTAAACCTTACATTCTTAGAAGCCATTGAGGTGGCCAAATACTATAGGTGGCCCTCTAGTATATTGCTACTTGCAACCCAATGTTGGTATATAGCTCAGATGATGATTCATATTCTATATACGTAAACAGCATGCTGAAGTCAAATCCAAAGATCCAAACAGCATTTTTGTGCTCGTGCTCGACTATTATGTTTGTGTCATGTTAATAAACTTTATGCAACAAAGAAACCCTCTCAAACTATCTAAATCTTTTATATTAACAGCTAAACATGGGATCAGTGTGCCTTTTCAACTTAGTTACATTGGCAATTACATTTAAACTTGTTGATTTTGATCAAAAAAGTATGAAGGTGCTACTGAGAACAATGAACTTTCAGGTAGCATACACGAGAGATATTCATAAAGAGATGTGATGAAAGTAGGAGAAACAATTTGTATACTCACATGGGTCTCAACTGTACAACGAGTCACATGGGCAATAAGGCATTGTGCATGGAAGGCATGTCCGCACGGAAAGACATAAAATGGAGCCATTTGTCCTACTGATGTATAACCACGACCTATGCCGAGCTCCCTACCAGCATTTAGAATCTTTCGCCGACATACCTAGGGAGTCAGATTAACAATCATCTCAACCACAGATTCATAAAAACAAGTAAAACAGTGTATCTAATGATTGAAAGCAAAGCAGGTTGATCTTAACATAGTTGTGGTACACAACCACAAATAAAAAACTGAACAACGATGGTGCAACTTTATCAAATAGATATCAGGAAGATCAATACCCCACATTCCTCATCACGATCAATAACAGTGCATCTTTGAGCAAGTGCACTGATATCATTTCTGATGTTGTCAGCCCCATGAGTTGTGTCATTCATCTCTTCCTTCAACTGTTCAATTTGCTTGTTGTAATCTTCCAGTGATGAGCAGATAGCTTCCTGCATAAATTCAGATAAACAACAAATGAACAGATAATATTATGAAAGGAAGCCATGCTATTTTATTTACATGGAAACAGATAATAGCCAGTAAAAAATGAACTAATAAGTACCATTGATATACCTTGAAAACTGACCAGAGTTGAATATAGTTAATCGAGACGGCAAACGAAGAGAAAAAATAAATGTACCTTGAAGTCATCAATCAGGGCAAAATCTGGAAAGAACGGTAATATATCCTCAATCTTCAGCAAGCCATCCGTTTCTTTAAGAAATGCAATTGCCATCCTTATGTTTTCCCTCTTGGTTCCTTTTTCTTGTTCAACAACATGTTTGGCAATCATGAGCCAGAGCTTCTTTCTTAAATCTTCATCATCTTCAACCTTATCGGCTTCAGCCATAGCTAACTCTGGATCAACCTAGTATAGAGAAACAACTTAAAAGTCATTTTCAAAAACATAAAGCCACAATTACCGAGTATAGATAACCAACTTAAGGCACTTCTAACTGGATAGAGAAACAACTTAAGGCAATTCTAACTGGATGTCTTCTACTACATTTCAAACCCTGGCTCTAGGAGAAGTTTATATTCTACAAAATTGCATTATGATTCCAAGCTTTAAGATTCGGCAACCATTAACGTATGCCAAACATAGTAGAGAAGAGGCCGGATTAGGGATAAGAAAAAACCACAAGAATGTGTACTTTTGGGCCTCGTCAATGAACTATTCTGTAACTTAAGAGTTTTAATGCATAACAGGCTAAATACCGATGAATAGAATTCGTGGTTCTTGCAGCAACCCCCTAAGGTACAAGTGATGAAACATTACAAATGATGTAAAGAAGGTATTTCTACAGTATTACCTCTTTTATAGTATTAATGCAGTGGTAAGTATGAACATAATCACTCTATTAGTCTCACCTGTAGGGCAAGAGCAACAGCTTCTTCATGCATAGACATCATGCTGTATATATGAACACATGCACGCATTCGCTTTTCCTTGAGGCAAAGACGTAAAGCATACTTGGGATCATAGAAGAATTCGGGACCATTTTCTGGTCCTTTTCCAAATTTACATTCTAGGAATCGTAGAAGTGAACTATCATCCTCCTGAGTAGATAAAAATGGAAACAACTTAAACAGACCAAAATACATAAATCAAGATATTTAATGTTTTTACATTAAAAGAGGTGAAGTAATTATGGGTAATTTGGTAAAGAAAGAATTAATGCAATTGACAATTTGAAGAGAATCCTATGAAAACGGACAAATAAATTTTCCAATAGGGTGTCCTGTATTTAGCAACGAAGATAGTGTGAATGAATTAAAGGAGTCTTATAAAGGGATGGAAGGAGCATATATATTTTGTGCACAGCAGTAAAATACCATACGAATGTGAAAGAAAACCACTCAACCTGCTTTGCATATAAAGAAAGCAGCAGGTTATGAACACCAGGATCTTCATTATGCAATTTATGAACACAAAATTCAAGATATTTAATGACTTCGTGCGTCTCATTCCTGCATTTTAAAACAGTTGATATAATAAAAAAGAATTCATGAACTCATCATTTCTGAATTAAACATTGGAAAGATTGGAAATGCAATTTTGAATGCGCAGTACTTTGCATGAGGTTCACTTGAATAACGCATCATTGCAGGAATCAGTTTCCTTGGGTTCAAATTCTTTGTAGTCATCCATGACTCCACAGTTTCATATGCATCGAGGGCAATAAGGTCTGGCGCAAATTTATACTGCACAAGACAATCAATATTGATAAATGTATATTATATTTGTGCAAAGAGATTGAGAAGGTTCGTCCCAAACAAAATAATAGCATAAAAACTCAGGAAGAACCAGATAGAATAAAAACCAAAATATTATCATATCCCAAATCCCTGTGGCTGAACCTTACCTGAAGGTCTACAGACACAGAAGGTTTCTGAAGCACTTCCAGGGCTCTTTTTGCTTCTCCTTGCTGAATCAAGAATGAACAAAACAGAAAGAACAGCAAAAGAGAAACGGCCTAGTCAGATAGTATATTCCAATAAAGTAACATAGATCTGGAAATGAAAGTCTCTAGTAAGCATATAAGGCATAAGTGGAATCAGAGCACCTGAATGTAATGGTGAACTACAATCTCATACTGCCCTTTTAAGCTAGCAAAATATACCATTTCTTCAACCCTTCCATAACTGTCCAAAATTGCAAAAGCAGAATTTTATACAGATTAAATGACTGTATATAACTAACTTAAACTAAACTTTTAAATGGCGCGGAAATAAACCATAAAGTAAACTGGAATATCCCTTCTTTTTTTATTAATATGAAAAGCAAAAAAATACAATGTTATGAATGACAAGGTTTATAAGTTTGACCAACAGCTAAATAACATTTGTCAGCATATACATATATTGATGATGTACCAAAGATCGTGGTCCCCTAATCTACCTTAGAAGCATACCCTTTATCTTTCCTACATCTATTTGTCAAATTGAGTAGTAAATGAAATAATTCGTGGTTGAGATTATTTCATATACAAGCAACCAGAACTGTATAAATATAATTGAAGAAAACAAGCATGCACTAAAAATTGAAGTCAGGCATAGCATGTGGCAGCTACTACCTTTCTAAAAGTTTCATTGTAGTTGCTTCATCCAATACATCCTTGCTGTCACTGAGAAAAGCACGAAACTCTTTAATAATTGATTGGTACTCTGAATCGCTATTCTCCATAGAAGAATCGTCTTCTAAAAGCAGTCGATTTATCTACAGATCAATATAAACTAAAATTAATGAGCATGCATAAAACATCTCACAACTAAAGGGAATACAACTGATGTAATACTTTAATTTCCCAAAGTCATAGAGGTAATTTATTCCTTCCTTAGAAACAACAAGTTTATCTTCTACTGTACGCTAAACATTACACTCCATGCAACAATTCCAAATAAAGGAAATAATAAAGTTAAAAATGCTTTGCAAAATATATGGAATTCCAGGTCATACAAGTACAGAAATAAGCACCCTTCTATTCCAACTTTGAAGTGTACATAAGATTTTATATTATTCATGCAATTATTCACAGAATGAAAGATAAATGAATAAAAGTGGTAAACAATTTTCCTATCAAGTGCCAAGCTCACAGTAGAACCTTGTCCAGGTATAACTCAGTTGCCCATGTGGATATCATTGTAATTTGGCATTTATCATCCTTTTCTAAATTATCAAGCTTCCGCAATAAGAAAGTCCTCAAAGCATCCTGCAAATAAGAAGAGAAACTAATGAATTTGCATATGCACGAGCCAAATGTTAACTCCAGAAATTTGGAAAACAAGGTTCGCCAATTCAAATCAATTTGCATAAGAAGCATTAGATTTAAAAGAAGGATGCTTCAGGTTAAACGCACATATAAAAATCATTTGAGTTTCCACTTATCATACACACAAATGCTTCAGATATAAAAGAAGTCTGTAACAAACAACATTAAACAAACTTTTTCTGGAAATGAACACCAATGATTTCTCGAATGAAAAACAACTCTCTCTTCAATTTCATAAAGCTTAAAAGGCCAGAAACATGAAAAGTACCTGTTCGCCAGCACTGATGAACTTCAAAGTGACCTCCTCAAATGATAAAATATAATTGATCTGCAAAACATATTTGATATTTCTGTCAGTTGTTTTTATCTTTTAGATTATGTAATAACAAATTCCCAAGTATTACTACTTGAGAGTTGAGAGCATGATAGGCATATGTCTTCAGCGCAAAAAGCATTTACTAAATACACCAAAATAGTGAACTTAAAAAGAGAATTTACTTTGGCATAGAAAGATGAGGCTCTAAAATAATCCTTAGAGGAAAACGCAGCTTCAGCCTGCACCATAAACTATGCTAGTCAAAAACTAAACCAGAGCATTATGGTAAAAAAATAAATAATAATAATAATAATAAATAAATAAACTTGAACTTATGCTGCCAAACAAACCATATCAACTCACAATAAATTCAAATGAATGTTACCTGCACTAAATATACTTGGTCCCTTTGAAAAGGGTCACGACAATTTGCTAAAGCAGCAGCATATTCGTTCATGTCAAGATACACTTTCCACATATCTCGACCCTCATCATTGATTGACACCTATGAACAAATTCAGCAGCATTAATCACAACCAAGACAGTTAGATCCAAAATACAGAAGGATGTAGTAGTTGGAGTAGTTAGAGAACACACACCTGAAAGATGGAGTTTTGATCATACGCATAGAATAAACCAGCTGTGGCATCACTACACAATCCAATAATACCCTTTGATGCTGAATCAGAAGTTTGGTCAAACTGAAGTTCTTCAATGATGTTCTCACTAATTCTATTTACGACCTATGTTCAAACAATTTAGGAAGCAAATGTTAACTCGAAAGACTTTGTGCACAGCACCATGATGCAAACAAAACAATGATAGATAAGTGCATACACACCTTGACCTTATTCTCTAAAAGCAGCAGGAAATGGAATTCAGACAATGCGATTGAACTTGGTTTAACTGCTTCAACTCCTTCAGACAACTTGGAGTAGTTCAAAAGAGCCTTGTTTTCAATAAAATTTCCATTTCCACTTGAAGTGTCATCAAGTAGTTAAAATATTAGAAATAAAGGTAAATAAGTTCCTAAGAACAAACAATACGGAAGGATTTAACAAAAAACAACATTTAGAACCACTCATGAAGCACAAATAGCATGCTCTGAAATGAGATTTGCAGAACCACAACCCACATGATGAGCATATACTAAACTAAATCCGATGTAGATTTAACAGATAACAAAATCAAGCATTGTTTAAATTACCTATGTTGCCCTCCAAAATTTAAGCCACCATGATAAATGCCAGCACCAGAGAGCCATGCAAAATGTACAGCTCTTCGTTGCTTAATGTAAAAATGCAACTCACTGAAAGAGAGCCGATATAATGAAGTCTTAGAATGGAATACACAAAGAATGTGGAAAACAGTAAATATCAAGGGAATTTTCAGCCTCCAGATTTCTTGCATTTACTTGCCTGTTTGGTATGTCACCAGGAAGTTCCATGAAATGCACTGCACGGTCTAAATAACCTGCAAACACAGTCTACAATTTGTATAACAATTAGCAAAGTTTAAACTTGTGAAACATAACGAAGGTATGATAAAAAGATAAAACTGAAGATTAATAATTTATTGTGTGATAGAATAAGATAGTATGTTTCAGCACAAACGCACAATATAAAATTAATCACTGCTGTTCACAAATATTATGCAATATTTTTTTAATTCTTAAAATAGGAAAATATATCAAGGTAAATGAAAAGAAATTTAAATTTTGTTACTCAACAAACCATGTGACAACATATTGTCCCAAAAACAATTACTTAAAAGACAAAAATACTCTTCCCCTCCCTCCCCCCATTCGCTCTAAAAAGATGTGAATGTTCGTGTATATTACATTAAATTATAACATAATATAGACACAAACACATACTTAAATGTACTTATTAAAATACATAATAATATATTATGTGTGCGAAAAATACACTAGAAAGGGTATTATAGAAAATTTCACATTGTTATTTTTAGCTCTATAGTGATCATATTATATGCTGCCGATAATTGGGAAAAGTTGGATGAAATGCACGATGCAAATGAAACTAGAAGAAGCAAGAAAAGCAAAAGTTGGTGAGATAGACAAAAATGAGCAAACAGAGCACACAATGAACAAGGACATAATAACACGGTTTGCCCCATAACCAAGGGTTAAGTCCCCCAGAAGAGGAGTGAACAAATTTCACTACGATTTTGTGCATTACAAATGAAGTTTAGTAAAGAACGTTCACTACGCTCAAGATTGGAGCCTTAGAACTCATTGTCTAGTGTTTGAAGAAAACTTCTCATGTTAACATGTTACTGAGTTCAAAACTAAAGACCTCCTTATAAAGGAGCACCAAAACACTAATAAAGCACATGCAAAAGGTGTCACACTTAGAATAACCAACAACAAACGACCTTATTGTGTTTTTTTTTTTGAAGGGACGACCTTATTGTGTTTTCTTCTGCTTTATTTGACGCGGGTATTTGCCTTATTAGTAATTGAACTATAAGATGATCCACACCAGATGAGGCCTCAACCAGTACATTACACCATAAGACCAAGCAAATGCGCCGGTAGTAAAAGAAACCCAAATGTAGCAGATACAAAGCAGGCACACACATAAGACAAGAGAGTTCAAGCCAAATTCAACATTATACAAAACTGAAAGTTGTGTTGTGATTCAGGTGTTCATTCTATGTTATCCTGTTTGTATTTTGCCTCAGTTGGCATGTATACACACAGTGAGGAAAAAAATGAAAACCAGAAATATGCAAAGTTATAGCATTTGACTTACTTCTAGTGACCCAAAGCCAGTGAAAGAGTAAAGCCGGGTAGGAGTAACTGCCATCACATAATATCTAGTCTCATTAATTACGCTGGCCGTTTCCATCTGAACAGAAATGACAAGAACCAGAAATTGAATGCCTTAATCACATTTGGAACCTAGAAAAAAGTCTTTGACTTTAATTTCACAAAAAATAGGATGAAACCAAAGACAAAATCTTCAAAAATAGAACCTAAAATACTAAACAGAAAGATGATATACCTGTAAACCCATTAAAGCTTCTGGAAGTTCTGTCAATTCATAGAGAAACTTTATATATTTTTCCTTTTTGTCCTTCTCGTCCACAGCCAGTTCATGAAGTTGGCCATTATCTGTACCGAGAATGACTTCCTTTGTGGAAACTACATTTTGAAAGTCAAATCAGAACCTCAAGCAGGAAATGATACATGTAGAGCAGAGGTCTTTGTTGTACATTAATCATAGTTCAATAGCCAGATAAGCAATTAACTAACTACCTTCAGTTATCTGTTGTCTGTTCCATGCAACAACATTCACAACAAGACCTTTAAGCTTGCTCAAAACTCGCGGCTTGGTCCATTTTGCATGGGTATAGAAAGTTTCAGCTCCCCCCGGACCAACAACAGTGGCAATGCAATGACACCCTCCTGGATCCACAAAAACTCTGTGGATTGACTGGTCCCCAGGACGACCCGCAGATAGATCAAACTCTGTACTCCAACAGAGAACAATATATCAGACTCTCGTCAACACAATTGAACAAGGATGATATCAAAGATCAAGAAAAACTCCAATTTCTAACATAAGCTCAAGCACAACATTATCAACCAACAAAACAGAATCATTGAAATTTGAAACAGCGAACACCTACTCTATAACTCAGTTCAATAACAAAAGAATCACCAAATTAGACACAGAAAATGTTACAACAACAACCAAGTCTTATCCCACTAAGTGGGATCGGCTTCATGGATCAAACGACACCATAATGTTCTATCATATATCACATTTTTATCCAACTTATTAATATCTAGATCTTTCTTAATAGTTTCTCATATAGATTTTCTAAGTCTTCCTCTGCTTCTAATGATTTGGTTACCCTTCATCTGATCTACTCCCTTTACTATAAAATCTCAGGTCTTCTCTCTACATGCCCAAACCACCTAAGCCGAGTTTCCACCATCCTTTCTACGGATAGCTGCTACCGTAACTCTCTCTTATGTTGTCATTTCTAATCCTATCTTGTCTAGTCTTACCACATATCCAACACAACATCTTCATCTCTGTTGCACTTACTTTATTCTCGTGTTGGTTCTTTACCGCCTAACACTCCGTCTCATACAACATTATCGGTCTTACAGTTGTACGATAAAACTTTCCCTTCAACTTGAGCAATACTTTTGTATCACATAAAACACCTATGGCCCCTCCTTAATTTCAACCACCTCAGCTTGAATTCAATCAGAAGTGTCAGTGCTACATTGCTAAATTTGAGATCCCATATCAAAAGGGTTGTCAAATATCAATTCATTTCAACTATGTCTCACACACAATATGATTAAAAATCAATAGAAAAACACAAAAATTGAAAGTTTACCATGTGAATCACCAGCCCCAAAATCATGGCGAATGACCCATCCTCTACTAGTTCCAATAACAATGACATCATTTCCAGCAGCCATACAAGTAATAACTCCATGACCCTTTGCAGCATATCGTTCAAGAAGGTCCACCGTGAACACTTGTCTCCCATGATCCATCTACCAATTTGAGTTTTTTTTATCAAACAAAAGATAAAAATCATTGGAATTGAAATTGAGAAGATGTATAAAATTGATGAAAGAGCTTACTTGTGAATTCGGTAGTTTCGATCAGAGGACTTTCTGTTCTGATACACGAACGAAGAAGAACACACAAGAGGAGTCTCGTTGTTTTTGGCATGTACGAAAATGAGACATATACCCTTAAAAATGGTGATTGTTTGAAACACTTTTTAAAAACTCAAAAGAATACTTGATTGTCTCAAACAAAATCCTCACATCCTATAAACTATATAGAAAAGCTTAAGCCAAGTGTGTACAAGATATATCAACAGTAAGGCCAACAATTGACACGGTTAGGGCCATGTTCATGATGACAAGTAGTAGCTCAAACTCACTAAGGGCCATGTTTCATATACTTGTATTGAGCACATTACTGCACATTTGTTTTCACATATAAATACCTTACTCTAATTCTGTTTTGGTACATAACATTCTTTTTAGTTTTTACCATACAAATTTTCTCAGCAACAATAGCATTGTATAATATATATCATACCCAGAAACTAATAGACAAAGCCAAAATCAAGCATACCAAAAAACTAAATTCTAAAAACCCAAATTAACCATGCCCAGAAAATAATTTGTAAACATCCAAAAACA
>Ga0315915_1010817_pt1 | contig 10012 bp, 9 predicted proteins | sample MpolbnodulesMG_FD_207738 | JGI IMG/M metagenome (GOLD analysis project Ga0315915, IMG submission 207738) | Medicago polymorpha root nodule microbial communities from Los Angeles, California, United States - branched nodules | ecosystem: Host-associated > Plants > Roots > Nodule | place: USA... | reverse complement strand
CATTTGAAAATGTGTAATTTTGACCTAACTTACTTTGACCATATTTTTCTACTAATATACAAAGATAAATAATATCATATAAGATGTCGTTAGATTTGTCTCGATGAGTATTTTCAAAATATCAAATTTTCATAATTTTTTCTAATTTATTATACAAGATATTTAAGCTCAAAATTATGCATTAACATACGTAATAAGGTCAACTGTGTCAAGTATTATGGGACAGAAAAAGTAATATAAAGTTCTTAAAAAATATCCTTAAAACACTCATTACCATTTCCCTGGTTTATTTCAAAATTTATAAATCCATCAACAAAACATTGTCCTCTTAGACAATAGTAGTAATACATTTGGAAGAATAAAAGATACCAAGATTAAGTTTTTTTTATAAGAAGTTAAATTAGTCCACATAAATTGACACCGAGAACAATCGAACATAAACCTAAGATTTTGAGGAGAATACATTCACAAGTCCCAAACTAATACCACTAAATCAACGCAAATAAGTTTATACTTTCTTTGTTCCATAATGAATGAGTCATTTGCAAAAAAAAAAAAAGTGTCCCAAAATAATTGAGTTATTTCACTTTTCAATACAATATTAATTACTTTTTTCCTTTTGTAATTCTAATTAATATTACTTTCATCACTTTCAATTCAATATATTTCACTTTGCATTTATAAGAGTGAAGAATACATGAATACTTAATAAAAACACTTAAAACCATTTTTCTCTCTCCTTCATTTATGATTTTTTAAAAAAAATTAATATATGTGAAATCTATTAAGATGCATTAATGTCCTAAGCAATCTTCAAGAGCCTAAACTAGGTTTTATGCAAGTGAGGTCCCCACCGTTGCCCTTCAGATTCATGTGGCTACGATCTACACAGCCACATCTTCAACAAACGCACACTTTCCGTCACACAATCGTCCTTCTCTCACGCACCAATAAAACTCTCACGTTCACTCCACGCGCTTTGATACATCTCATTCCTTACCTTACACATTATTCATTCACACACATTTCCCACTTTTCCGGTTCAAAAAAAAAAACGGAAAAAATCTTCTACGGAACCTCGTTACTATAACAAGAACAAACCTAACTGCATTTTCTTCTTCTTCATTTTCTTCATTGAGTCAACTAAAAACGACGGCGTTTTTGGAATGACTGGGAAAATGGTGGAGACGGTGGAGCAACCTAACGAAGAAGAGCTTTCTCTTCTTTCAGTTTCAGATAATGGTGACCGGTCATGGCGGTTGAACTTCGACTCTTTTCAGTTGAATTCTCAGCATACTGAAAAGACTCCTAAACCCTCTCCTGGTATTCATGACTGCTATGGTGTTCTTGGTAATTTTCTTTCTACTTAGATTTTTTAGCATTTTTAAATTATTTTTTTATTAAGTGTTCTTGTCTTAGCTATTAATTGATGAGTATTTAAAATATTATATAATGTTAATTGGTTATCATAGAATCTTTGAAATTGTATGAGCTTAGTTTAGTTTCCACATTATAAAATGGTCTTTGATGTATCTGGATCTATTATCAAATGTATACTTTGTAGCACTGACACTTCTGATCGAAGGTGTTCGGTGTTTGACATGTGTCAGTATCTGACACTGACACGACACAGACACAGACACTTTGATTGCATTCAGTTAATTTATTTTCTCAAATTATTTACTCGTGTTGGTGATGTGTCCGGTGTTTATGTCTGTGATTTATAGAATCTATCTTTGATATTATTCACTTTGTGCATGTTTGGTATACCTGTGAGCTTGTCAAAGTTAAGGTAAGTTACTTTGATTTGGTAAAAACTACAATGTAATTTTTATGAAAATCACTCGCACTCATTCTGATATTAAACATGATTTAATTTCAAATTTATTCATGGATTTACCAAAAAAAAAATTAAGTTTAATTAGCCCACCCAAATTGACATTGAGGATAATCGAACCCGAGACCTTGAGGAGGAGCACACTCCAAGGTCCCAATTCAACACCACCATGGCCAACCCAAATGGATTCGGATTTACAAACTTAATGGTGTTATGCTCCCAACAAATAATAGCACAAATGATTTTTGGATACAAATTCTGACATCAGACACTGTATAAACATATTGTCTTCGTTTTTTTGTTAATATTTTCTCTTTACTCAGATGATGTTGAAAAAAGGCACTAGTTCGGTATTTTTTACTGTGTTTGCTAGTTGTGTCCAAATAACAGCTGTTAATAATAAAGAAGGGGTCAAATTTGATCAACATTTTGCAATTTCATGAATCATTTTGAAATATTGTTAATTTAGACGACTAAGTTGATCTGTTCCAATATTTTTGGAGACCAAGTTGGATATTTACTCGGGAACTGATTCCTCTTTTTATTTTGTTTTTAATTAATTTATACTTTTATTTTGGAATCTTCTTTTTCTTAGTTAAGAATCTTTTGTTTTTTTTAATTGGAATCTGCAATTTGTTTTGTATCAATGGCTGTGGTTGATTGTGCGGAATGTGATGTTGGAATTATTCTGTTTTGGTGTGATTTTAAGTTCCTTGTGTTTTTCTTTTGGCTCTTTATATATGCAACTTCTATTTTTGTGTTCCTCTTTGCAATAAGTCTAAAACTTGTTTCAGTTTTCTGAAAGATGCTATCGATGGATGCAATGCAGGGTGAGTAGTACACTGTGTTTTCTAGTTTACTTATTCTTCCAGGTTTAGTACATACTGGGATTAGGAAGTTGGGTAGATACAAAAGGTGTTTTTTTGTTGTTGAGAATTTTGGTTTTTGGGTTTGATGATTTTGTATCTTGGTTTAATATATTCAAGTTTAATTGTGTTTTTGATGTTTTTCAAGCTGGATTTAAGTCAAGTGAGCTTTTGCATGCTTTTCTAGAGACCAAAGGCGAAACTTTCAGACTATGGACTATTATTTTATTTTTTTGTTGCTTTTCCGTGATTTAACTGCAATAAGTTGCATTTATTTGATGCATTAGATTTTCATTTCAGTTGAATGCATCTAGACTTTTGCTTTATTTCTTGCTATGGATTTGTTTGGACTTTGGTCTTTGATCCTGTTACATCATGTGCTTTCTAAGTTTGTTTGGACTCTGATATTTAATCGGAAAGGTGATTTCATGTCTATGTTTTAAATTTCATTCTCTTTTCTGTTTGTTAGGTCAAGAAGATAATATTGCTGAGTACTATCAGCAGCAGGTTGAAGTGCTTGAGGGCTTTACTGAAATGGATGCCTTAGCAGAACGTGGTTTCATTCCCGGAATGTCAAAGGTTTCTATTCCATTTTCTCCTTTATCCTCTTTAGATCTAAACACCAATAGTCCTGTTTAGATATACAACTTAATGAAGAGCTTATATAATAATTGTTTATCATAAAAGGGCTTATGTATAAATAAAATAAAGTCGAACGTTTTCATAAAAGCTATAAGACTTTTTCTTAAGATATCCTGGAAAAGTTTTGAAAGTAAGCTGCAAATAGTTTATGGACATGTCATAAGATGTTTCCATAAGCTCTCTCAAACAGTTTCACAATTGCTTATGCCAGATTATAAGTTCAAATAAGCCAATCCAAACCAGACTATATAGTCAAATGCCTTGGCTGAGTATCCACTATTGTATGCAGGAGGAACGAGACAAGTTAGCCAGGAGTGAGACGTTTGCCATCAGAATATCAAACATAGCAAACATGGTTCTTTTTACTGCCAAAGTTTATGCATCAGTCAGAAGTGGCTCCCTAGCCATCATTGCATCCACTTTAGACTCTCTTTTGGACCTCCTTTCTGGATTTATCTTATGGTTCACTGCATTTTCCATGCAAACACCAAACCCATATCAGTACCCTATTGGAAAGAAGCGGATGCAACCATTGGTCAGTCCTCCTATTAATATTCTGTTTGACGTTTTCTGAATCATCTTCTATTCTTGCTAGTAGTTATGAATGTATCTTGGTGCTAATATTTTAAAGTTCAAAATTGTGTAATTGTGTGCAGGGAATTCTGGTTTTTGCCTCTGTCATGGCGACACTAGGGCTGCAAATAATTTTGGAGTCTGCCCGCACACTAATATACACCGTAAGTTGATTTTTCTACATTTGTTGAGGCAAAGTTGACACATAAACAGTTAAAAATACTTTGTTGGACCTCATTAATATATAGGAAACCGGGGCTAATGCTGTCTTGATGATATTTCCAGGATAATACCTTCAACTTGACTAGGGAACAGGAGCGCTGGGTTGTGGGTATTATGCTTTCCGTGACTTTGGTGAAATTCATGCTAATGATTTATTGCCGGTCTTTTACTAATGAGATTGTGAAGGCCTATGCTCAGGATCACTTTTTTGATGTGATCACTAATGTGATTGGTCTAATTGCTGCACTTTTGGCCAATTATTTTGATGATTGGATGGATCCTGTCGGTGCTATCATTGTAAGTAAATACTTTCCTTATGTCAGTTAATCTATAATATTTTCCTTATGTTAATTTATAGCCTAATTAAATAGGAATGTCAATGAGTATACACAAAATTTATCTATGATGCCCTTATTATACTATATATGGGTAGAGTTGGGTACAGGTAATTAGTTACTCGCTAAAATGTGAGTATAGGTAATATAGTATCCACTGTGCCACATTCTGGACACACTATATTATTAAATTTTCTTTCCTAATATCTACACATTTTAGTTTAGTTGTTCTATAGTTTTTTTGATAAATTATTTCCTTTTTTTATCAAGATAAAATATTTCCTTCTTCATTGCATTTATTTACCTTTTTCTGCTGTATTTGAATGTGGTTAAATGTTTTGTCTGTAATATTTTATAATTTAAATTTGAATGATCTTTGGATATTTTTTCAGTTGAGTTTTTTTTTTTTTTTAATGGCTTTTCAGTTGAGTTTTGTGTTGTACTTTTACTGAGTATTTGGTTCAATATAGGCAACAAGAAATCACCCCTTCTTGTTTCTTTAATAATGGGAGGGAAATAGGATTAATTTACTATATTGGTGGAAAGTGGTTTGTGTTGGCAGTGTTGAAGGCTGGTGTGTGTGGTGGTGGTGATGGAGGGTTCCTTTGGTAGTGTGGTGGAGGTAGTATAGGACATCATGCAATGGTGGCGAGGGTAAAGGATAGTTTTGAACTTCTTAATGTCAGTTAGGTCAATTTAGTCTTAAAATATTTAAAACGCGTCATCTCGCCATTTCAAATCCCTCCAATATTGAACAGGGCCAAAATTGAGAGAGGAGGGATTTTGGCCCCCTTCGTTTCCTTCCCCTCCAATTTTTGAACTAAAACAAGACACTTTATATATTTCCCTCCCCTCCATTTTCCTCAATCAAACACCAAGTAAATCAGTGTTCCTTTTTATTTATTTTTCATTGTTAAGGGTATAGATATATTAGTATCCTAATGAAACTCTATCCTTGTAATACCTACTTGGAAAGGATATATTTGTCTGCTATCAGCTTGGCCTTTGATAAACAATTGATGAATAAGATTCATTCCTTGGGATTGATGGTAATGAATGAAGTATACAAATAGTATTCCAGTAATCTCATTCATCGACAACTGTAGTTACTGGCTATCCATAATTGTCTCAGCTTTTACGATGCTTTTATATTTTGAAAAAACTAGATTTCAGATTCTATAAGAAGAAATCTCTCATTACAGGAGATCTGTGTTAGATGATTGTAAATATCTAAGTAGCTTATCATAATTTCTGCAACCTCTCAAACTTTGTGCGTCGTATGTAGTGTTGTCAAATAGCAGGTATAGTGGCGCTATAGAGCTATAGCATAACAGAATTTTAGTAAACTGCTATTCTTCATATAAAGTGTTATCAAATAGCAGCTATTGAACAAACAGCTATTCTGTGATCTGCAATTGACGGCACTGACCATATGATTATTTGATACATCTCTTTTATGCCATTTTCTTGACTGCTAAGATTTTAGGAACCACCATTGGCTCTTTTGAGCACTATATTTTATGAAACATTTCTTATCTGTACATGTCACTTGCCACTGTCTTATAGCTGTTACAGATCACATGCACCACCTGTTTTACTTACGTGTAATTCTTCCACTGCAGCTGGCTTTGTACACAATTCGCACATGGTCAATGACAGTGTTGGAAAATGTGAATTCACTTGTTGGAAGATCAGCTGCACCTGAGTATCTTCAGAAACTTACATACCTCTGCTGGAACCACCACAAGGCTGTAAGGCACATCGACACAGTTCGGGCTTACACATTTGGGTCTCACTACTTTGTTGAGGTTGATATCGTCCTACCAGCAGACATGCCTTTGGAAGAGGCTCATGATATCGGGGAATCATTGCAAGAGAAGCTCGAACTTTTGCCTGAGATCGAGCGTGCTTTTGTTCATCTCGATTATGAATTCAGTCACAAACCTGAGCATGCACAAGCACATTCTTAGAAGCAATGCTGATATGCGAATTTCAGATGTAAATGTGAAATATTTTAGTTAGATCTGAATCTGTACTAAGTGCTGAGAAATTGTTGAGAGCTGTAGAATATGCTGTGAAGCCTGTCATGTAAGGAAATTTATTCTCCACTTTCACTCTATTTCTCGTATTTATTATGCATAGAAGATATTTGTACCCTACCTAATGTCTAAGTATCATGTTTATATTCTAAAACTAGAATATTAGAGAGAAAGTTGTAACAAAGTGGATGTACAAATATCGTTTCTCATTCGAAAATATATATACTTTCGGATAAATTTTCATCTTGGCCTACACTTTTGTGACAACCAAAAACGTAGTGCGCTTTAGATTACTCATCTTAGGTGATATATCCGATTGGGATTATGTGCAGTTAAAAGCACATGTAATTGGCATGCCTGAGGCCCTCCGATCTTCATTCGACAGTTCTAGGGGCTGACTGCACATAGCCCGGCGACATTTAATCCAATTCAATTTTCGTTGTGTTTTAGTTTTGCTTGAGCTTTGGCTCCTTTTGGTCACGAAGAAAACTGTCTGTTATGTTTTCACTGGAAATGTGAGTTTTCTCTGGATATTACAAACCTAAATAATGAGAAAACATCATATTAAACTGATAGTATTGTAAAATCTACATGGATTTCCTTTTTAAAAAACAAAAAACAGATTTATAAATTTCTAATTTATTAAAAGCGTAGCATATTCCTAAACAAATCTGAAATGACGAAATATGAGGATTAAGGTACACAATAAAACCTGGGTAAAAAAAGGACAATAAAACTTCAAAAAATAAAGCAATATTCCTTGTTAATGTCATAAAATGAAAAAATGGTATTTGGGCGAACAACATACTCCATCCCAAAATGACCCGGTTGATTGTTTCGTGTATGCCAATTCACACTTTTGACCTTTGATATATTTAGTTACCTATTAGCAAAAATTATATTTTAAAAACATGCATTTAGATAAATTTAACATGTTATAGCTATCATGTCTTTATATATTAATAGAAAAATATGGTCAAAGTATGTATGTATTAGTAGAAAAATATGGTTAAAATATGTTATATAAATAGTGCACAGAGTGAATCAAAGTCAATCATTGTGGAACATAGAGGATATCTTTCTACTTCACATTGACATGTTACCTATAGAGTTAGTGTTAGTTCTATGGTACACAAGTGAAGTGGACTAAGTGAAATGTATCATACACAAGATTGTTTTTATTGTTAACTCAATAAGTTTCATCATCGGTTCAAGTAAAGATATGATGAGATTTATTTGTTGCTCTTATTGATTCAACATATGACGATAAAGGGTATAATACTATATTGTTTGTGCATCATAGACTTAGTCCTAAAGAAATTATTACATAAGACGTGAAAAAAAGAGTAAAACGTAAAAACACAACATTCAATAAAGTGAGCTATTAAGCCTACAACTGTGTCAAAGAAAATAAGAAAATTGTTCTTTATGTTTTTCTCACAACCACTATAAATAAACCAAAATACCTCCAACGATAGTTAAATGTTGTTTGAGAGACTTTTTAAATTAATTTAGTGATTGAATCGATCTAAAAAGTGTCGAAGAGCCCTTAACTACTGCTGGAGAGGCCAACAACACTTAAGTGCCGCTCGATGAAGAATAAGAGAAATTTTAGAAACTTCAAGAGTAGCTTTAAAAAAAAAAAGTGGGTTGTACATCCTCCAGAAGAAGGGCTTATATTCGGCTAGAAAGGCATGAATATATAAGACATGATAATACCTTGACTATTTCTTTTTACAGCTTACCCTCTTCTCACACACCCTATTATATTTTGAAAATACTTTTGTTTGAAATATGTAATCGGAACACATTTATAGAGATTTTCAGATCATACCATTCGAATAGGTGTTTAACCAGATTTTCAATAAGCTTTTCAAAACTACAGTGAAATATATTATAGAAATGACATTATTGAAAATGAAAAAAAAAACATAAATGTAAATATCGAGTTGGTCAGTACAGTACCCAATGTAAGTACATTCAAAGAAAGTGTTTAGTTCACCCAAATGAAGCTTAGGAATGATGACGACGTGAGAACCAAGTTCACGATATTTGATCAGCACAGTAGTAAATGACCTATCGAGTTTGACGCTTTCTTTGGTCATATCTTTCAAAAATATTCGGAAAAGTTTGATTCGGGTTAGGACCTACAAAGAAATCAGAGCTTGGATGGATCAACTAGATGAAGATTTACGTTTAATCGATCCATTATCTTTTGTGTATATTTTATTAGTTGATTTACACTGTTGAACTATGTTGTTTAATTTTTTATGTTAAAATTAAATTTCATGTGTTCTGAACTCTGCCAAATCTCAAGTTTTAACATAGTATGGGATTGATTTAAATTATATAATCTGAATTCTCTCTTAGAAGATTTCAGATTATATAATCTGAACAATCTCAGAATGTGAATTATGGTGTTACAAGCAATGTTTGGATGGTTCCTGATGTGTTTAATATTTTTTTGGCCGATTTAGACATTATAAACATTTCCTTTTGTTGTAGTTACAGTCTATGAATTTTTTTTTTTTTATGGCTATAAGTAGTCTTGCATCCTTCAACATTTTCATTCATTCCTCATTTTTCATTACTTCTAAAACTTTCTCTCTTAAATTTAATAATGAGAGTGGGTTAGTATATCATGAATTCATGATCACTGTTGGTCATTCATACTATCCTCCAATTTGTTTTGAAGTTTATAAAGGGATAGTGCGGTGGTCGACATAGATTTTCGTATCAATTACGACAACATTTTTATGTTTTAGTAGTTTTCTAATTGTATCATTCGAAAATACCTATAAAGAAATTCAGATTTTATAATCCAAACAGTATTTTTGAAAAAATAAAAAAGTGTAATACTTTTCACACCCTCAATTTCAGAAAAGATGCTCATTTAAAATGTCTCTATCTTCCGATATTTTTCCTAAATTTCACTTTTTCCCCTCCCAATTTTTAAAATAAATGTCCTAGACAAATTGAATTTTCTAAAAATATAAAAATACTAAAAACATCCAGAATAGATCCTTCACATATTCGAAACATAAATCAAATGTTTTTCTGATGACACGTTGATATTGGGTGAGAAATCTTGGGCTAATATACGGGCTATGCGGGCTGTCCTCCTTCTATTTCAAGCTTTGTCGGGCTTAAAAGTTAACTTCTCAAAGAGTCTCCTGGTTGGCACGAATGTCGCACCGTCTTGGTTAAATGAGGCGGCTAGGGTGTTGCATTGTCGAGTTGGGGTTATTCCTTTCATGTATTTGGGGCTGCCTATTGGTGGGAATGCCCGCCACTTATCATTTTGGGAACCACTCATTCAAAGGTTCAAATCTATACGGTCGGGTTGGAAGCTGAAGCACTTATCCTTGGGTGGTTGCCTGGTCCTACTGAAGTCTGTCCTGTCGTCACTACCTGTTTATGCCCTTTCCTTCTTCAAGGCTCCGTCAGGTATTGTCTCCTCTATTGATTCTATGTTAAATTGCTTCTTTTTTTTTGGGG
>Ga0315915_1010815_pt1 | contig 10015 bp, 5 predicted proteins | sample MpolbnodulesMG_FD_207738 | JGI IMG/M metagenome (GOLD analysis project Ga0315915, IMG submission 207738) | Medicago polymorpha root nodule microbial communities from Los Angeles, California, United States - branched nodules | ecosystem: Host-associated > Plants > Roots > Nodule | place: USA... | reverse complement strand
TTTCTCTTTACTCACTCTCAATAAGGATAAAAAATTGCATCAACCTTTAAGAGTTCTTTTAAGGTTAGTTTAGTTGCAAACAAGGTCGACCATGTACAAGTGTAAAAGACTTTTAGTATAAGGCATGAACTTAAAGAGGCTCGTGATTTGCAATGCAAAAATAAAAAATAAACTACCGATGTGTAAAATCCATAACTAAATGTCATTTGTTTGTAGGTTAAAGACTAGAAGATATTGTTTAATCAACAGAAAAGCCGTTTCCTTTACCTACGGTCTTGTGTCTGTAGATAAAAAGCAGCAGGAGTTGCGGTTCATATATTTAACAACGAATTAATTGTCCTTTATTATAAATGGTGTTGGATTATTTTTAAAATTTCTTTTTAAATGAAAATCGTCATATTCGTTTCAATCAATATTATTATTGTTATTTATATAATTGTAGAATATTATTAATATCAAAACACAGTTATTGTATCTAATAAATTAAATAAAGAAAATAAAATGGTTGATTTCATTTTTTGAGGAATAAATAGAAACTCGTTTTTTATAGTAATAACTTGGATGATCCTTAGGGTTCTTATGCTTGTTGGATGTTTTCCTTTTGATTTACACTTTTTGTGCTTGATCACAGTTGACAGTGTTTTGCTTTCATATTGTAGTTCACTCAAGTTAAGAATTCTCTTTTGCGCACTTTTGTAAACTCTTTTATTTTCTTTGAAGCACTCCTTGTATGTATGATAATGTATGTTAAGGGAGCTTTAATCTTTTTGGCTTTTCCATAAAAAGAAAAAAGAATTCTCTTGTCAAAAAAAGTTAAGAATTCTCTTACCTTGAGTTTTTGAGGGAGTCTCCTACAAGATATTTGTTAGCAATTAAGAATTAGTTAATAAACTTTGTAAATAGAACAATTCTTTCAACAACAAAAAAAGAAAAGAAATAGTTAATATAAGTTAGAAATTAGTTGGTGCAAATAAAGTCTGTAAATAGTCGATATGCGGATTTCATTGCCAAGTTAGGAGCCTCTTCGAACATCAAATTCTTACTTCATGCGTCTCCTCCAGATGACCTGCTGCATCTCCTCAAGATTGATGCGGCTGGAACTTTCTTTTCTAGAGATTAGTTGTTGTTTCTTTCTTGTCTTTTTCTTTTTGCTATTTTTGTTTTGATTAGCCTTGTAACAACAACAAAAAAAGTCTGTAAATAGAACAATTATGTGCACAATTCATAATATTTTATCAAAATGTTTCTTTATGAGTTTTACTCTTCTTCAAGCTTTCGAAGCTCCTTCACTCATTTTCCCAAAATCATCTAATTTCTATTAAAAATATATTTAACAAACGCATATACATAATTTAATTTCCACAAAATTTAAACCACTGAATTTCATAACAAAATTATTTGTTCTATGACTGAAATAACTATGCACATAAGAATAAACAAAAAATAACTACGCACAAAAAAAGTATATATTGTTGAAATTTAAATTTTATTAGCATTGTTGTTTACCAATTGGGAAATGTCGCTAACTTCTATAGTATCAAAATATATCGTTTGTTGTTATTTACTTTGTCTTATCTAATGATTGATATATTATATTGTTTGTTTTTCATATAGTATAATTCTATCCAGGGGTTGGTTATAGCCACAAACCGAACTAGTTGTAGTTAATATGATGAACATTAATTAATAAATCCTAGTCGTTTGTGGGCATTACTTTGCCTTGTAATTATGTATATATAAAGGCCAAAACCACAAGCCACTCATGCCATCCCAACTCACTTAATTCACATTTCACATACCTCTCATATCTTGCAATATGAGCACCCTCCCTACAACACAAGGGAAAACTGTCCCAGATGCATCCGACTATAAGGGTCGGCCGGCCGACAGGTCCACAACCGGTGGTTGGTCGGCAGCCGCTATGATATTAGGAGGAGAAGTGATGGAGAGGTTGACAACACTCGGCATCGCCGTTAATTTGGTTACATACTTGACCGGTACTATGCATTTGGGCAATGCTGCCTCTGCCAATGTTGTTACTAACTTCTTAGGAACCTCCTTTATGCTCTGTCTATTGGGTGGATTTCTTGCTGATACTTTTCTAGGAAGGTTCGAAATTTAATATATCTATAAAAAAAAAATTCTTTTCTTTTTATGGAAAACTAAGACAAGATTTAGTTATTTTATTTTTGTTATTCAAATGATCCATATTAATTATGATTGGTTTTAATGCCTCGTGATTTCTGAGAGTTAATTTAATTTTTTTTTTCTTCCCATTCTTTGTTTGACAGATATCTCACCATCGCCATCTTTGCAGCTGTCCAAGCAATTGTAAGATAATCTCAACTATTCATTTTGTTGTTTCCATTGTTTTCTAGTACTATTTTACATTCAAATCGAGATTTTAACATTAGTACACATGTAAAAAAGTTTGCAACAATTCAAATAAATATTATGATGAAGTAACGTATTAATTTTTAATGATCTGATGATTATAATTAACTGACAATGTAAATATTTCTTACGCTAACAATGTCTTTGAATTAAATCCTCAAATCAAAATACATCACTTGTTTAATTTTTTCGTTCTTGACGAATGTATGTTAATTATATTAGGGTGTAACAATATTGACGATATCAACTATAATTCCAAGCCTACATCCACCAAAATGCAAAGAAGACTCTAAATCTTGCATACAAGCAGACAGCAAGCAACTATTGGTGATGTATTTAGCACTTTACGTCACGGCCCTAGGCACCGGTGGTCTAAAATCTAGTGTCTCTGGCTTTGGTTCCGATCAATTTGATGATTCAGATGAACAAGAAAAGAAGGGTATGATTAAATTTTTCAGCTGGTTCTATTTTTTCGTAAGCATAGGGTCTTTGGCAGCAGTGACTGTTCTTGTGTACATACAAGATAACCAAGGTAGAGATTGGGGTTACGGTATTTGTGCGGGCGCAATTGTGGTTGCACTCCTTGTTTTCTTGTCTGGTACCCGCAAGTACCGGATCAAGCAACTTGTTGGTAGTCCTTTGACTCAGATTGCGGTCGTGTTTGTGGCTGCTTGGAGGAAGAGACACATGCAATTGCCCTCTGATTCTTCATTGCTCTATGAAGAGGATGATATCCTATGTGAAACACCCAAGACCAAGAAGCAAAGGATGCCACATAGCAAACAGTTACGGTACATTTTCTATTCATTGTTCTTAGTATTATAGTATAGTATAATAATTATTATTATACATAACTTTATTCTTTTTTTTTACACTATGTTGACTTGCTATGTTTATGTCTTGTTGGTGTTCCTCTTGGTTTAAGTAGCTTAATCTAAAGTTTCTCTTCCGATGAATGGAACAATTTGAGTAATAATTTATATAAAAAATTCAATTATAGTTTCTTGTTGACTAGACTACAATAATGTTTGCTAAACTAGTATTCATTCATTTATTTATGTATTGGATTGTAGAACAAGCAAAACTTTTTTCAATCCCAATCTTCATGATTGGGAAATTTTTAGTTTTGATAATACTTTTCTTATTTGTTTCAAACATGAATGGATTATTTCTTATAAAAATAACTTCGATGAATACTAAAGTTGACTGCCTGCTTCATTTTTTTGTATATAGTTTTTACCAGTTATGATTTTTTTGATAAAGAGTTTTGATTCACATTTTTAGATTAGTGATACTATTTTTTTTCTATTTATTTTACATAACGTTATGCATCATTGAAAAGAAATTGCTCTAATATTTGATCTAGAATATTTCAAGGGATTTTGGGAAAGAGTTTTGAAAATAACCTGGTTTTTTTATTGGAGAGTAAAGTATTAATAAAAGATTCTTAAGTCACCCAAAACCTTATGAGAAAATAAATATATACACTACCATAGTACCATGTAATTAAGGTGGAGATTATTAGAAAAGTATACGGCCCTTATTAAAAAAAATAAAAGTTGGACCATTTAATCTCAAATCTTACGATCACAGATATTGTGAATGCATCAATTTTTTAACATAATCTGATTTTGGAGACAATATATCCACCTTTTCCTTTTCTTACCTTCCCATCCTTTCCATTTTCTCCTTTACTCCCCAATTTCCAAACAAATTATAAAGGTTTAGATTCATAGTTGAGTCAACACAAAGTGATAGAGTGGAATATACTACTATATGTCAAGGAGGGGCCCTGTTCGATGTTGATCCTGCCAAGATGCATGGGAGTTTCATTTTCAAATTACCAATTATAAAAGAGCCGTATACAACTAACAATAAAGACACTTATCATTATTGGGCACCACTTGATGTAGAAAGAACAAATTATTGGGTGCCACATATTTAATAGTGGGCCATGAAATGACAACTAGGTTATTAAGGATCATTTGCTCCTTAATCATGGTGACAAGTCCACGCACGAGCTTAATAATTAAGAGTAGTAACCAACTAATAATGTGTGGTTTATATCATAGTATAGTATTTTTTGCGTATCGCTTTGGATATTTTCTCTGCCTTTGAGATTTGCAAGTTATCCATCTATTCTATCTCCTTCCGAAATTATTGCTCTTACATATTCAAGCTTGTCAACGTAAAAAGTTTAAAAATCTAACTAAGGATGAGAAAATTAACACCTTTCTTTGTTTTTAGTAAATGTAAAAAAAGAAGTATGCCTTGGACCTCTCATCAATCAAAATTATCTTAAAGTAAATTAGGTAGTCTGGTTGAAATGGTCGGTGAACTTCGGTTAATGTTGAAATTAATCCAAAGCATCTAAGTTCAACCTCTAATTGAAATAATTTGTAATTAGACTTTACTTATTTCACCACTAAATTACAAATTAATAAAGCTTATAGAGTCTATTTTAAAAAAAACCTGAGACTTTGACCAAAAAAAAACATAATTTGTTCTAATTAATATGCATATTGCTACACTTTGTTATTACCTTGAAGATCAATGAATTAATTGATATACATTTTGATCAAACAGTTTCTTAGACAAAGCGGCAATCAAAGGCATAGAAAGTGGCAGTGCAATCACAATCAAGGAGAAATGGTATATTTCTACCTTAACAGATGTGGAAGAAGTTAAAATGGTAATAAGGATGTTACCCATATGGGCCACAACCATAATGTTTTGGACAATCCATGCTCAAATGACAACATTCTCGGTATCACAAGCAACAACCATGGATTGTCACATTGGAACATTTCAAATCCCAGCAGCATCAATGACGGTCTTCTTAATCGGAACTATTCTCCTAACGGTTCCTTTTTACGACCGCTTCATTCGACCAGTCGCAAAAAAATTACTAAACAACTCACACGGATTCACCCCTTTACACCGCATTGGTGTTGGTTTAGTCCTCTCAGTAATATCCATGGTTGCGGCAGCACTCATAGAAATGAAGCGATTGAAATTCGCACGATCACATGGTTTTGTAGACAATCCAACGGCGAAGATGCCGTTGAGTGTGTTTTGGTTGGTGCCACAATTTTTCTTTGTTGGGTCTGGAGAGGCCTTTATGTATATGGGACAATTAGACTTTTTTCTAAGAGAATGTCCTAAAGGAATGAAAACTATGAGTACAGGGTTGTTCTTGAGCACACTCTCAATAGGATTTTTCTTTAGCTCATTATTAGTGACTCTAGTGAACAATGTGACCGGTCCAAATAAGCCATGGATTGCAGATAATCTTGATCAAGGGAGGCTCTATGATTTTTATTGGCTATTGGCTATGCTAAGTGCTATAAATGTGGTGATATATTTGGCTTGTGCTAAGTGGTATGTGTACAAGGACAAGAGACTTGCTGAGGCGGGCATAGAATTGGAAGAGATAGATGCCTCTACATTCCATGCATAGGGGTTTTTCTCCAATCAACTTTTTTCTTCTGTTTGTTTTTTACTTCATAGATTTCTTTCTACTAGAGTCTGTCTTTTTATAAAGAGTGATTGGAGTTTAAAAATGTTTTACACAATCATCCACTCATATGTCACCATTTGTATTTTCTTTCTAAAATATTTTGACAAACATTATGTGGTGAGATATGAGTAAATAATTGTCTAAAACTTTTTCATACCATCAATAGATATCCATTAAACCCTTTTCAAATAAACAGCTTCATGTACAAATATATTTTCTATTTAAATGTATAAATGTGTTAAGTGCCTCAAATGTAACAAAATACAGTGTTTCCCTTTTCTCTGTCTTCGGAAAACATAGCATTTCATTACCATGATGAAAATATTCTGACATCAACGCCGGATCTCAGTCAAGACCAGTGTGGCCATGTAAAAAAAACAAAATTAATTTATATCTATACTTCTATACTATATAAAAAGAATACATGATTTTAAGATAAATTTTTCATTATTCTAATTATAATATTTAACAAAAAATTTCTATAATAATGTTATATTGTTGGTGTAATTAAAAATGACTTAATTAATTGATATTGGACTGCCAGTATCATGTATTGGTGGTTCATTTAATGGTCTATAGGCGTAGTAGGAACTTACATTTATGAGATGCTAAAATGTAATATTGACGAGGCTTTTAACAATGATCATGTTGGCATTGACATGTGCTTGAGTGATGAATTTGAAAACTTTATTCAAGTTAAAACATGCAGGTTTTAAAATCGGTTTAAAGTTACAAAGGAGAAACGTAATTGCTCCACATATTCATTCAATGGATAGGGAACTTGGGGTTTCAAAATGTCATGTTTTAGATTGGTTCAAAAATAGTGGTGGACCGGTTCCAAGGACCGGTTCGAAGTTATGTTTCTGATGATTTTGTTGATAATGAATATGAGCTTGTCTTGCTAAATAAAATAAAATGGCTTAAATACACTTTACACTGCCATTTGACCGATTTTCGGTTTAGTCTCATATACTAAAAAATTTGAGATTACAACTTTGTAATTAGTTCTTCTATTTTAGATCTTTGTGGCATTAATTTACAAAATTAAAAAAAAATTACATAATTAAAGGTATTTTCATCCCTTATCATTTTAGCAAATTTTAGTTTGGTCCCTACCATATCATGTCTTTTGTCACCAGTAAGGTCTAAAAGCAAAGTATATTTAAATTACAAGGTTAGAATCCTAAAAATATTTTTACGAAGGGACAAACTTAAATTCTCTCAAATGACCAAGGACAAAAGTGTATTTAACCCAAATGAAAATACATAATTTAAACCTAATATATCAACTTTATTTGCTAATTTTTGCTTGTAACCAGAAACAAAGGGAGTACATAATCCCTCTCACGAAATTTTTTTTATTTTTCTTTCATATCTTAATATTTTGTAGAAAAGTTCTCCAGGTAAATGCAATAAACGTAATTTTGGCATTCCTTAAAAAAAAACGTAATTTTGGCATATAAGAAAGGCAAAAAATAGTAGAAAAAATGCATTGAAATCTCCCTTAAAAAAATACATTGAATCTTATGGATTCTAATAAACAATTGTCAAGTCTTAATTTTGACCATTATTGTTAAATATATATGTTCTCCGCAAATAGATTTATTTCCTTTCATTAATTTTTTTTAATTCTCTCCTTCATATATTAAATTCTCAAACATGTGACCTCGTGAGTTTAGGTCAGTTGATAGAGACCATGCATAATATATGGAAGGTCCAGAGCTCGAACCCTAAACACACAAAAAAAATCTCAAACATGTAACTCAAAAAAAAACTCTCATTCAGATTTTCCTCTTAATAGAAAAGTTCTCCGCGCATAGGGATTGATCTTAATGTTTGTTTTGTTACAGGGATTATCTTAATTTGGTGCTTATAAATAAAAGCAGAAATTCTTTATTAAAATATAGCTTTTGAAAGTAATATTAAAATGTTGTGAATTATGATACAAACTTCTACCAAATTTTTTTATATGAATGAGTTCATGGCGTATACATGAAAAATTACACATAAATGGAAAACAACCAGATTACAAAATGTGAGGTTAACTCTTTTTAGATGGCAAAGTGAATCACAACATTCATAAATATGAGAGATTATATTTCTATGCACGTCCCTTTGATACTTTGACTAGTGTGGTATGTACGTTTTCCATGTATAGTGTAATATTTCCTTTTTTATATTAAAAAAAATAATATTTCCTTTTATGATAGACCAAAAACATGATTTAGGATTCTTTTTCATTAATTTCTTAAGATACGAAATAAGATCTTTTTTCTTGATTGGAAAATTCTCGGCAGGGATTGAACTTAATTTCGGGCATTAAAAAATCACACACACTAATTTTGGGCATAAAAAATCACACACTAATTTTGGGCATTAAAATCACACACGCTTTGCCTTAATTTCCCCTTCATCTTTGGGGTACATTCATTCATTCAGATAGTAGTTTTGTTCGTTTATTGACAACAAATTAGCTTGATAACATATCTATGAACATGGATAACAACAAAAACCAAACATGGTCTTCTTCTAATTCTTCAACCGTGAATTTCAATCAACTTTTCAGTTCCAAGGACTCCACCACTGCTTCGTTTTCCTCCTTTTTTGACTCCCTTTTTCCACCACCATCTGTATGCATGACGACGATACATTCCCTTTGTTACCAATGCTTTATTTTCTTTTATTTTATTTTATTTGTTACATTGATTATATGCATGAGTTTTACTTGAAATTTTTGTACAGTCTACATTTTTTATCCTCCCAATTTTATATCGACTGGTTAAGCACATCATATGGTTCCTAAAAAAAAACATCATATGGTTATTTGACATGTAATAGTCAATACATGTTTTGTCAATTTTTAGTCGTGTTTGTATTTTTGTCAAAAAAAATAGTAAGTTGTGCCGATGTTTTGTTGTGTCTAACTTTTGTATGGTTTAAGATCGATATTAAAAAAATGGGTTGTATCGACTGATCCATTATATAATTCCACTTATACTTATTAATGAATTTGGTTGAACCCATTAATACTTGGTTGGTTCCTTGGTGATTATGTTTGTTTATTTCTTTTAAATGCGTTTTTACTTTTTTTATTCATTTATTATTTGTAATCTAGTTCAACCGTATAGTTAAATGAATTGAATCATAGTCAAGAAATCTTTCACCAATTTGATCTCTCAAAATGTGTTAAAGTACTCATTAACTTTTGCTTATAGGCAACGCTTTGCTTTTATGAACGCATATGCCACTTACATTAATCACCTTAACTTATTGTTTCTTATATGTAAGGTTGAGGGGAAAGGATCAAGAACTGAAGAAGTAGGAAGCAAAAATCTTGGAGCACCAGGTAATTTGTTTAGAAGTTTCTTCTCATCTATATCAATAATATAAATTACTTTGACTTGATTACATGACATACAACTGCAAACTATATCTCTTCAATTCGGCACATATATTTCAAATATGGTCTACCCATATCCATTAGAAGTATATATGGCTTAAAACCACTTTAAACATGTATGCATTTGTTAAGTAATGTTAATTTCTGTTTGGATTTGTTTTAGGAACTCCTAACTGTGACATCTCTAACAAGAATACTAGTACCAATTATCAGAATGAGACAGTGGAACCCACCTACTTCAGCTCTTCAATCCACTATGGTGGTCGTGAGGATTATTTCTCAAAAGGCAGTGCCACTGAACCCCGTCATGTTGTAAGTATTGTCATTCTCATCCTTGGTCATTGTTTTTTTTTATTATTGTCAGCGCATGTAAATTAAATTTTAAGAATATATATTATTCAACGAGTTGACTTCATAATTGTAATGTTCTTAAAAAAATGTAACTGTTAGAAATTGACTTAAAATTTGGTGACAAAGGTTTGTTAGAAATCACACTACGGTTAGGAGTAATCGCGACACGATTGGCTCAGTTGATTTTTGGATATTTTCAGTTCGGTGAAAATCCTAACACAATTTTGTTTGATGACAACAAAGTATTGTTTTCAAAACAACAGATTTTGGTGCAATCTAAGGGGAGCACAACGTGATTTTCTCAGGATTTGAGTACTATATAAGCCTTCATCATCATTTTTTTGAGAAAA
>Ga0315915_1010813_pt1 | contig 10016 bp, 4 predicted proteins | sample MpolbnodulesMG_FD_207738 | JGI IMG/M metagenome (GOLD analysis project Ga0315915, IMG submission 207738) | Medicago polymorpha root nodule microbial communities from Los Angeles, California, United States - branched nodules | ecosystem: Host-associated > Plants > Roots > Nodule | place: USA... | reverse complement strand
AATATTTTGTATCCAACATGCCAATGAAGAAAATGTCTTTTCAAAAGTGTATATGTATCTTCTAAAAACAATCTCAAGGGAGAGACAAAAAAGTCTTGAGGCTAGGTGTGAGATTGTTAGTAGGTACATTTTACACTAAAAAGTCTCACAAAATCCATTACTCACAACAATCCATTAAATTCCGTAGAATTTTGAATACTGATAGACAATTTTTAAGTTGTGCAAAATCTTAATTGAATACCACCAGATTTTATTGGACTCATTAAAAAATCTTGAAAATCTTAATTGAATACCACAAGAATGTTTTACATTCCTTAAAAATCTTGATTGAATACCACAAAACTTTTTTAAAACGAAAAAGTCTTTTAAAATCCATTGAAATCACAATCCAATACACCCCCTAAATTTGTAAATACTTTGCATCAATGATATGTTCTTTTTTGCTTATTGACAGAAATAACTTTCAACAACCACCAGCTCCTAGTTCTAAATTTTATCTCATAAAAAAAGAAGAAATAGCTTTCAGCTTAAATAATTAAATTATTTACGTTTAGTCAAAAACGGAGTGTTGTTTACGTTTGGTAAAAGAAAAATTGTTTATTTACGTGTCCATTAACACGTCCCAGTAGAGAAGGTTCTGAAACGGGAAAATATCTTAGGACACGTGTTGAGGAATTATTCGTTCTGTTATTACCTTCCATTCCGTGGTCCCCACCCCAAGTCAAAGTTTCAACGGCATAATTTCAATTACTAGCTTGATTATTGCTTTAATTGGTCAGTCTGTGGCGTGATTATTGCTAATACGACGAAGCTTACACTGCCCTCAAATAGCTTTTGCCCAGGTAGAGTAGAGAGGGATGTGGAATTTTAAAACTCTTTATTAATTATTTTTGTTTTGACCTACGTGTGCTAAAAATATAAAATAGGAAGTAAATTTACCACTGGATTATCATAAAAAAACTTAATTATCAATAACAATGAGTACTGCAGTATACATATTTTTATTGCAGTTAATTCAGTTGAGCAAAATTACACGCATTGAGTATTATTTTTTTATGTTTTCTTTTTAAAGAAATTATTGAGGTTGCGCGAGGGGTTGAGAGTTGATTTGACAATAATATATGAATGATCGTGAATGATTGAATACGTTTCTTTTTTTGGACGGACACATGGGTGAGTGGTGTACCTTTTTGTGTTAGTTTTAGGCGGCTTTGAGTTGGCAAAGACAAAAGTGTTGATTGTTGCATAGGTAGGGGTGAGGGTGGATGTCCGTGAAAGTGGAAGCGACGTTTGCACACTTGGGAGGAAGACTTGTTGAGGAAGTGTTGCTCTTTGCTTCACAATGTTGTTTTGCAAGTTAATGTTGAGGACAAATGACACTCTTTAATAAACACTCATTCACTCAAACAACTTCTAAAAAATCGCTCCATTTTTAATATTCAATTCGTGCATTAATCATTTATTTGAAATATGATGAAAGAAGTTGAACAAAGAATCGAATGGAACGACATTTATGTAAGAGAGATATGTAGATAAATAGATAGACAAATAATTTGTACAAGTTTTGCATCTCAATAACAATCCTTCTTATTCCTTCTACATGATATTAGGCAAAACATCTTTCATAGAAGATGCTCTTACTTTTTTATTCATAGCACACAAATTAATCTCCGTTATAATAGATATTGATTGTATCCCAAATTTGATAATGCAAAGGGTTGTTTCAGCCTCAAAGAAATTGTAAGACATCAAATTGAATCTTCATTCTTTAATTTTTAAAATGATTTTCTTTTAGACAAATATTTAAACGTGTTTATATATCAACTATGAAGCTCGGATACATGATACGATACGACATCAATACATCAATATGGGAAAATTTTAAAATTCAAGATACCATACGGCTGGGATATTTCAATAAAAAATTAAATTTAAACTACATATTAAAACTCAAAATACAAAATATGGACTAAATCTCAAAAGCAAAAAAATTGGCGCAAAACCTAGACCAAACAGACATAGAAAAACAATACGGCACAACAATGAAATTGCCTTCACACAACAATCAACAATAGCATCGGTCTCAAACAAACAAAGAGACACAAAATAGACGACAACAACAATAGAAATATAAATGTAAGTAATATTGATAATAAAAAAAAGCGACAATTAGTCAATTACATATATTATATATCCAAATTAGAAAACATCATTACTTAGTCAATTACATATATACCAAATATAATAGAAATATTAAGGAGCCCGCACATATTGATTTTCCACCGCCTATTGCTCGTATCCCACATGTATCTGAAAAGTATCGGATAATTGTTTTTTAAAAAAAATAAAATTTAATATTCGGATACTCTCTAAATACGTATCAAAAAGTATCAAACATAAATCGGTGCATGATACGCAAGAGATACAATACATCATCCATTCTGTAGTATCTTAGTTTCTTAGCATATCAATGAAACTCTTAAAATAATAAAGAAAATCAAGAAATATTATATATTTTATATTCTTAAAAAATCAGCATGATATTCTTATTCTCAACTCAATGAATGGAACCGCAAAATATAAACAGCTCATGTGTGTAAGAGAGAGAGAGAGAAAGAGAGAGAAGCATACGCGCGATTTGGCGCGCGTGGTTCTATTATTACAAAAACTCGCCATGTGAAATCTGAATCTGTTGAGGAGACACAACAGAATCTCATCCAGCTGGCAACCAACCTTTCGCCAGTCTGTATATCGGTCAGCTACCCGACCTGCCCGTAACTTCCTCTCTTTCCTCCTATATATACCCCTCTTTCCCCTTTCACTTCTTCATTTCCATTCAAATCAAAGCCTAACAAAACCCTAGCGAAGAAAAGAATCAAAATCTCAAAACCTTCTTCAATGGCTTCAACCAAAACCATGCTTCTCGCAACAATGGCGGTTCTCTTCGCCGTCATCTCCATCGCCTCCGCTGCTGAGGCTCCAGCTCCAAGTCCTACCTCTCCAGCCACCGCTGTTTCTCCGTCGTTCATTGCCGGTGTTGTTGCTGCGGTCGTTGCTCTTGCTGGTTCTACTCTCCGGATCTGAGCGTATTATACTCTTATGAGCATGGATTTACTTTTACTTGTGTGGATTTTTAGTAGAGGATGAGATTTGACTAGACTAGTGTTATAGTATATAAAACTCTATCTCTCGTTTATTACTTTTGTATCGGATATTGATATATCGATCTTGTTGCTTTTTTTGTCATTTGATGAATATTATCGTTGTTACCATTGTTTCTGGTACATAATAATGGATTTTCTTCTATATTAATGCTTCTTCTTCTCTTTAATCTAGTTTAATTAGTTTTATTTGGCTTTGTTCTGCTTTTTTTGCATATGATTTTTCTATATTCTGTTGTGAATTCAGAATGCTGCTTAAATGTTTGTTGAAATTGTGATTTGAGAACTTGCTTTCTGGAAAATTTTCGATTATCTTGATTCGATTCCATTTAGCTCTTTGTTGAAACGAAATCGAACTGTTGAAGCTTCGTATTTCACCTAACTAACTTGCGTCTTAATTTCAAATTAGCTTCACCTACTTTAATAATGGTGATGATTTTTATCACAAATATAAATATAAACTTGTTATTTACGTAAATAAGTAATTGACTTAGCTGAATTAATTTTCTTACAATAAGGAAAGAGTAACGGTGAAATTCACTAAACAGTATTAACATTCTGACAGTAAGAACCAACGGTGCAATTCATTAAACCTTGAGGGAACGTTTCAGTTTGATTTTGAAGATAATTCATTGGAGTACATATCTAAATTATTTTTGCTTTTAGATGTAATTTGGATTTCAAATTGTAAGTGAAAGTAATTTGTATGCAAGTAAAACTAGTTTTTTATGTAACGCATGAATCGAATTTAAAATTCAGTATTCGTTTGATATTCATGTTTCATTTAAAATAAAAAGAAAATTCAAATTTAAGCAGAGAATTTGTAATCTTATAGTAAAAAAAAAACGTAGTCTTAGCAAAGAAAGATACAGAGCTAGTGAAGCAAAGTGGGTCTTACATCCAATAGTTTTTGGCTTTTTGCACAATGTAAATATTTATTTGGCTTTGGTGTGGTAGTGGTAATATTCAATAATAATTTACACTAATGGACCACCACATTTCTCTTGTTAAAAAATTTAAAATGACCACGCTATTCATACAGCTAACCTTATTTGGCAGTATAGAAAACTTGTGATTTACGTTTTTTGGAACAGAATTGAATGAGCTAGGGATTGTGTGGCCACTTTCTCTATTGTCCTCTTAAAGGTGCTTTGAAATTTTGCCTTATCACATTTTTGTTTTGGTAAATTGTGTGCGCACCTATTTTATTCCTCGCGTTCACATAAGCTTATCAATTACGGCATGTGTGTGTCGACGAGCTTCTCTATTTGGTTGCACCTTAGAGGCTCCAAACACATGACTACCTATGCTTCAACTGCGATTTCTACGAAGCTACTAAACCAAGTTTCTATTTGAACGTGGAAAATTGAGGTGAACAATGGAAAATTATTGTGATTTTGCCGTAAAGTTGGAAAACTCACTGCAATAGGACGCTAGCTCAATACACTAATGTCGCCTTACAAATTGTGATGTCTCATTTTCACAAAATTTACATTTAGGTCTTTCGGTCATTTTAGATTTTAAATCTATGTTAATTCTTCTAAATTTGCCTATAAGCTGAAATGATTTTCAACCTATTTACACCTTATCTGGTCACAAAAATGAGTTAACTCACATATAACTTTCTTTTTAAGTAAAATCCATTTGGTTGGTATGACGGTATTGACTTCAGACTTTTAAATGTGTTTATCTCCAAATGTCAGGTTCAGTTCTTGTGCCTATTTTGGTGGTAAGTTTGTGTTCTTCTTAAAAAAAAAAATCTTTTAAGCAAACTCTTTCGGGTTCAAATAAACTCTATAAAATCGGTAAACTATCTCAATTTTTTCGGTAGTTTAGGAGCTTATGATTTTAAATTGGTTTGATCTTGAAATGTAAAATTTTGGTCAATATTTTTCGATTCAATTTTTATTAATATATATTGGTTTTAAAATGTAAACTTACACTTGTAATGTTGTTGTAATGGACAACTATTATGCCTCTATGGTTTTGTTGTATCTTAAAATTTTATAATATATATTCACGCATATGTTTAAAAATGTTGATGATTTATTGCGGAGATGAAATGTTGAACTATTGTTGCTATAAATGATATTATATTATCCATATATATCTTATATAAATTATTTTAATATTAGATAAACTCTTACGAGTTTACAAGTTGAATCTACGAATTAAACTTACGTGTTTGAATGAGTTTACAAGCCAAATCTATGAATTAAACTTACGTGTTTGAGGAGGTTATTTAGACTTCCGACAACCTTACCTTATCTCTAATCAAAAGTAAAATATCAAATTCCTTAGCAAGGAAGGTGTAAGCCGTAAAGAATGGGGCAACAAGGACAGGCGTGGTGTCATTTACAATGTAAGCCTAATGTTTGAAATGACACAAAAGATAAAGAATTCTCCCACGCCATGCATTGGCTTTTGTTTTGTCATATACCTAGCTAAAGGCATAAACCATCGATTTAATCCTAAACTATGGGTATGGTAAATAACAAGGGACGAATGAAAACCATACCATACGAATATATTCATAAAATTATTCCACGCTTCGTTGTCTTAATATTAATCAATAACCCCCTAAACAAGCAATCATGCATAACCACTAATAAGTACCCTTTCAAAAGAGAATCACTTTGTTGAGTTGTACAACCAAAAAAGAACGTTATTATAAGATGATTTTAAAAGTTCAAACATTTCTTCCCTAAAAAAAAAAGTTCAAACATTTCTTGTGATTCGAATTACAACTTTTGCAAAAGTAGCTTCTTTATTAAAATTCACCCCATTACTTCTCTATGAAGTTTCTAGAGTATAACAATTTGAAATCTTTGGCATTGCTTCCAAACGATCAGCTAGCCACTCAAATATGGGGACCATGTTCCTACTTGTTTGTCACCACTCACTATGCTATGCCCAACAGAACAAATAGTGATATTTGATTTGCCTTTGTATTGTAGGAGAGTACTCACAACCTCAATTCAATGTTCCTTCATCACATGCCCACAACTCAATGACTATCTTTTTTTTTTTGGCGGTGACCGAGTTTGAACCTCAGAACTTGCATATATTATGCATTATCCTTAACAACTGAGCTAAGTTCACGAGGACTTTCAATGGCTATCTAAGGCAACATTGAAATTTATTTTATTTTATTTTATCAAGGCAACATTATTGATAATATATTTACATCTTTGATTATTTTTTATTTTTTTTATAAAAGTAACATGTGTAGATATCTATCATGATCATATTTTGTCAAAAAAAAAAACTATCATGATCATATTCCAGGAACAATATTTCTCTAACAGACCGTGCTATTATTTGAGGCTACACCTTGCCATTTATTCTCTACGAATCCGCCGAATATTTTGTTTTTGTTGAAGAAATCCACCGAATATGTTATTTATTGTGATCACCGATGCACCAAATAAGTTAGTTATATTTGGCGGTTATTCACGTTCTTTGCTTTTCGGTTCATCACATTACAATCATTGTGACAAGCTGTTATCATGTAATCGTTTCGTTTTATCAACTAATCATTTGTCTAATGAATCAAAACTATGAAGAAATTAATAGGACGATTCATTCAACATGAACAATTACATGGCAGTATAATTAGTATTTTGAGTGAGACAATGTACAACTAATAATAATTTACGTGAATAACTAATTTTTAGAGGAGGTAATATTATTTTAGACGTGTCGGTCACAATATATAGATATACTCTTTTAATCGAGATTTAAACTTTGTTGCGTCGTAGGGGTTTAGTTCCTTCTGCTAGAACAACTACTCTCTCCGTTCTTAATTATAAACGGTCTTTGAAACAAAGTTTGGTTCTTTTTTTTTTTTTAGCAATCAAAGTTTGGTTCTTAAATATAAACTCTTATACAAATTACTAGATACATATATTTATTTTTCCTAAACATACCCCTGATTATTTTGACCATTCATATAATTGACATTGTTTATTGCTAGTACTTCGTTTGGTGTGTGATGAAGACAATACAATCCATGTGAGAGTTTACTCGAACCAATCCTCGTTGAGCAATTACAGTTTACCATGAACCATTATATGTAATTTGACTGAAATTAGATTTCATTCAACCAGTATTAATAGAGTGACGATTGAGAATCCTAAATATGAATGATTTGTGTACAGAAGTTCTCTACTTCCCTTATCCTCAAGTTCTTTCTTCTCTGTTCGTAGTCATTCCCAGTTACTTGTAATAGTTTGCCAGTCCCACCTAATTCATACACTGGGGAGCAGTAATTTCTGTTCTATTAATAATACAGCACCCTTGGTTACATCAGATCCATCCATTAGACTGACCTTATCTCTCAAATTTGAATCAATTTGAAGATACACAAATGAAAATGTGTTTGGGATCAGTTACAAACAACTTAAGGTAAATAATTGTCGTTGTTTTGTTGGAGATACTCACTATGTGTATTACTTTCTCTAACAAAGGAAATAAACACGAATAATATTATTATTTTATTACGGTGTTTTTGTTTCAAGTTACCTTTGAAGATTTTAGAAAATAAAATGATAGAAATATGAATTTGTTTGTTAAATTTTATTTATGTGAATAGAGAAATTTTCCTAAAGAAAAGGGTGAGAATAAATTTATCATGAAAATGTGAATAAGTGTATATGTAACTATCTATTAACTCTTTATTATAAAAGGTTATTGTGAATATTATAATATTAATCAAATTAATTTTTTTTTTTTAAAAATACACTGATAAATTCTCATCCTTATATTACAAGGAAAATTATTCTAAAACAAATCTAGTAAACTTAAATAAATCTAAAAATAAATTCTCACCCACTTAATATTATTCTTATATTGAACTTTATACTTTTAATTAAATTATAAATTTGTTAACTTTATTAGTGATTTAAGCTTATGATTCTACATTAGTTATTCACATATTTAAATCCATTATTATTGATAGATTATAGAATCATCTTAATTATTTGTAATTAGTCCTTACTAGTTATTATTGTATATTAATGTATATTGATATAGGTAGATTAGTATATTACATTAATATAGGTTGATGAGGAGCCTAATTTGAGGCATTGTATTTTTGTATATATATTAGTCTATCATGGAATGAATAAGACACGGAATCAAATTCCTTTATGGTATCAACATACTAGGGTTCCTTTCTCTCTAGCTTCCGCAACCCTAAATTGCAAGCCGTTATTCTCCTTCTTCCTCATCTCTAATCTGCCGCCCACTCACCATGTCTAACCCTCCCAAAAATACTAAAACTACCAAATATCATCCAGCCTTATCTATCTCCAACGTGAAGTCTCTTATTCCCATCACCTTGGACTTAGAATCATCACAACACCATTCATGGGCGGCACTTTTCAAAGTTCAAGCAAGGGTACATGATGTGCTTGAACATATCATCCCACCAACGGAGAAAGATGCAATCACGGCGTATGAAAAGACCAAGGCCGCTGATCTCCCTCTCTGGAAGCGGCTTGATGCAGTAGTTTTACAGTGGATTTATGCCACTATCTCAACTGACATCCTCACTTCTATACTTGTTGATGATGACTCGGCTGAACAGGCATGGAAAACGGTTGCTGCTCTTTTTCATGACAATCAAAATTCCAGGGCTATGTATCTGAATAAGGAATTTACAAACACAAGCCTTGCTGATTTTTTGACGACAAATGCGTATTGCAATCGTCTCAAAAGTCTCGCCGATCAGCTAGCCAATGTTGGCACTCCCGTCAATGATCATAGCCTTGTTCTGAAAATGCTTCAAGGATTGACAAAACCATACTCTAATTTTGTCACTGTGATGCAAAACAAGAAGAACTTGCCTCTTTTTGCTACAACTTGGTCCAAACTTGCTTTGGAGGAGACCACCCTTTTGGAACGCACCAAACAAGAAGCCCTTGTTACTAACCATAATTATTCTACTAATGATAGTACATCTTCCCAAACAATTTCCCTGGTCGTGCAAAGTCCAACAAAAACCGCAACAATAACAAAAATCGCAACAAAAATAGCGGAGGCGGTGGCCGACAGTCTGGTGGGGACGGTCAGGCTGGTGGTAGACATGGCAGCAACCGCTGGTGTGGTCAAACCGACTGTGGTGGACGTTCGGTGCAGCAGCAATGGAAACAACCTCCATGATGGGCGTTGATGCAAGCTCCATGGGCCATGCCTCCTTGTCTTTACCTAATTCAACCGTGGGCTAGGCCACCTGGTCCGAATCAACATGGAGTATTAGGCCCCATACCACATAAGCAGCAAGCACATGCAGTGACGGCCCAGTGGATTCCAACATACATTGAATCAGCAATGCACACAATGTCTCTTTCTCAACCCGATCCGATTTGGTACATGGACACCGGGGCGACATCTCACATGACGTCTGTCATACCCCAATTTTTGACCTAACATCTTACATTCATACACTGTTTGATCCTAAATAGTCTCTGACTTTTCAGTGAAAAATTCGGCAGAGAGGTATTTTAAAATACCTCATTTTTGTTTCGATTCGGACCCTCTTCTCTCTATATCTTTATTTTTTTATTTACTTTTATCTTTTAAAATTCCATCTTTTATTAATTCTCTTTTATTTTTAATCTTAATTTTAGTTTTAATTTTAATTTTAATTAGTCATTTTTCTTTCTTTTACTTTAATCACTTTTATTTTAGTTTTTACTAATTGTCCAAAATGTCCAAAAAATAATAGTGTCAATGTCTAATAAGTCACAAAAAATATGTCCAAGGTCCAAAAATATTTCAAGTCAAGTGTCAACTTTGACATTCCTTTTCCAAAATTCACCATAATTGTCCATCAAAAACCATTAAACCATT
>Ga0315915_1010811_pt1 | contig 10017 bp, 6 predicted proteins | sample MpolbnodulesMG_FD_207738 | JGI IMG/M metagenome (GOLD analysis project Ga0315915, IMG submission 207738) | Medicago polymorpha root nodule microbial communities from Los Angeles, California, United States - branched nodules | ecosystem: Host-associated > Plants > Roots > Nodule | place: USA... | reverse complement strand
TTGTCCTTGACTTTTATTAATGGTCATTGCAACCTTGATTCCCATTGAAAACTTCTTTGACATCTCAGTTTCGTCTCCCTCTCTTCCACTTGTACTTTATCATGGTTCAGTTTCTCTCTCTGATTTATTTTTCTTCCTTTTTTTTTGCCTCTTTCTCATCTTTCTTTCTCCATTCCATTTCTTGATCATTTGTTTTTCTCTCACTCTTCATCCATTATTTTTCATTTCTACACATTTCCAAATATTTGTTCTTCAAGAGTTAGGATTTCAGGATAAAAAATTTTATTTCATTGGATTGTTTCTCATCCATCTTTCTCTTCAAATTTCAGTTTCTATTTGCAAATTAGAGGCACATTATGATCTATAAAATTCTTTGTTGGTGGGATAATTGGATATATGCATAAATGGAATAGTCGAGCTCATTGTGCGTTAATATCATATGCCCTTGGTAAAATTAAGTCATTTTTGGTAGAAAAAATATCTATTAAAATTCTTGTGCATTGAAATTAGAAGCCTAAATGAGTTGAATGTTATTATGTTACTATTATTGCAGAAATTGGCAAATTTTGAATTAAATGAGCTCTGTTTGGACAAGAAGAGCATAAAGTTGGTGTTGATTGATGATAATGGAAACCAAAGGGACTGCATTGTTGTGTATGCACCTTGATGAATAATGCGTGCATCAGGGTTCCAAACACAATAATGCAGTCCCATTTGTTTCCATTATCATCAATCCGTGCCAACGTCGTGCTCTTCTTATACCAAACAGAGCTCATTTAATTTAGAATTTGCCAAATTCTGCAATAATAGTAGCGGAATAAGTTAGAAGCACGTTTGTATTATGTGTCAGCAATTAGGGCTCAAATTCATTTTAACATACCAAAAAATTTGAAGTGATGTCAGAAGCAGTCAGTTGTTTCTCATATAAAATACTGAAATTGTTCAAATCATGACGGTATGACAACTCGTGAATCGACGAAGGAAACCCATGAAGGAAATTCAGAGTGTTGACATCTCTTTCTATGATAAACTTCATTGGTTGATCAAATAAAGGGAAAAAAATTTCCTCTTAATTCTTGGTTTTAGCTTCTTTAGCTCAAACCTCCCAAATCCCAGAAAAACCAAAGTCAGCTACGCACCAAGGCTTATGTCATAAAAATCACGAAGAGCAACAAAACCTTTCATTAGAAAGATGAAACCATTGAGTCTCTCAACCTTGATCTCGAACTCATTGTTGTTGCGATCAATTACTGTAGCATAACGATCAATTTGATCACCAAAGTCGGAACCAAAATGCTAGGCATCATAACAGCACCCTGCACATATTGAAATCCTAAAAATTAACTTAAACAACAAAAGAACAAACACAGATGTTTGATTGAAAGATAAAACTTATATTAACACAGTCAACTTCAAACTCGACGGTGTAGGTCCTGTATTTCAGTCGCAGTGAATTAATGATCTTGTCAATCTCATTTTGAGGATTCAGATGCAAAGATGTTGTAATTTGCAAAGCAGAAAAAATATGGTCATAATCAGATGCAGTGAATAGCCAATACACGATAAAAACTGCCATTAAAAAGGAGTAGAGCATTAGGTTACCAGTTAAACAATGGTAGGAAAGCAGAGCTTCAGCATTGCAATCGCCGATCAGCCATGCTTGCAATTTACAACCAAACGAAATATGGAGTTTGAAGGGATGTAGCAAAGCAATCAGATGACATGCGCGCATATATATATAGACACACAGTTGAAAGTAACATTTGTGAATTTATTCATGGGAATTGTGTTGAACTTAATTTTGCATGAAAAGTTGAAAGGCAAAGGATGGAAAATGTGGGTGGCGTGTGAATATAAATCAATGACGCATCATCTATTACTGAAAAGCCATAATGTGGGAATTGTAGGAGGGAAACTTAAAATTTGAAATTCAAATTAGGGGTACAAATCAGCACAGATTTAATGCCATGGAAGGGAGGGAAATTTTTAGGTTAGGATTAGGGTTAAATTAGAGTTAACTATAAGTTAACAGGTTAAACTTTATAAATAAGAGAAGAGATGTGTTATAGATAAAATAAAGGTGATTTTAACATAAATAATATAAGTATTATATTTAATTTTTTAAGAAAAGCAAAGTTTTTTTTTTTTGTTTTGTTGGATGTGTACCTTTAGAATCTATATTTGACAGTTGCTAGATATATTTGAAGGTGGTCTTCTCCCTTTCAATCCTCACTCCATTAGAAGACTCTTGATCTGCTACAGTACAAATTGGTCAAGGTTAAAAATAGATGATGTGGTGAATGAGAGACTGGATCTATAACTTGTTCATTTTTCCGGGCATATTAAGATCAATTTGAAACTAAAAAACTTCAAACTAATTCGGTCCAAATGTTAATATTCTATGATAATAGAAAGATAGATTAATATTTCTCCACATTCAAGGATTAATGCATTCATATTAAAGTACGCTAGAAGAGCAATTTGTCATATGGATGAAAAGAGTTATGATACTTTCCTTCAGCAAGGTGAAAAGAAACAAGAGTGAAGTTATTTACAATAACTGAGTAAGACAAAACACAAATTATAAAATTAATCCTCGAGTAACGAAATTAACATAAATCAGTCATAAAATTGATGTAGAAAATTTAATTCAAAAGTTGAAACCAGTCCTGAAACACCCAACAACATTAGGTTGCGGCCAATGTTCAAAAGGCAGCGTCAAGCACCTCAAGGGGACTAGGACAAACACAGATGTATCTCTAGCCTCTCAACCAAGTGTTCCTGTAAGATGAATTGTCTCGCAGAGAGGCATCATGCGGCTTGTACTCCATAACATAGCCGTGAGGAAGCTTTAGGTGACGCTTAATCGAGTCTCTCAAAGCCATTACAGCCTGCTTGAAAAACCAGGAATGTTATTAGGGACAGGCATGAATACAAATATATAACGCACACACGTATAGGGACAGTGAAGATATCAACCTGATGATCAGATGCATTGCGATTCCAGACACTCACTATGTCCTCATTGAATCGAAGGCTTAGTACTGCACCACAAATGTTATCACCATAATCCAATTGGTCACCGACCAAGGCAAGCACCTGCATTTGGCATGTAATAATATTACAAATCTTAAGTCTCCAACAATAAACAACAGAAATGTAATTTTAATTCAGGGCATGGATGATGAAATCGAATTCACTAAGCAAGAGAGATTCCAAATGGTAATTTGGCTGATCCTTAACTAACACAAATAAATAACTTAAAAACAGAGCAAGAAGGACTTTAGATCAACAAAATCACGTGGAAACCAAATAAAGATCATAACAATATCATTTGTTAAATTGACACGACAGTTTTCCTTTTTAATGTTAACTTCCAAAGAACCAGTATTATTCAACCAGGAAATTTAAACAACAAAGTGCACATTATGCAGTGAAATCTTCACTAAACAAAGGAAATCATAAACACTTGTACATAAAAATCATAAGGCACTGATTCAACATACAGAAGGGAAACAACTCTAGTTATCGCATGACCTGTGAGGTTCCTCGCAATTTGGACAGCACTAGTTTACATCATATAGTGACGAGTTAATATTTGCGTGGAAAATAAAATAAATGTAATCTACAGAAATTCGAAAGGCAAATAGAATTAATGAAGGCCAAACAACTTTTTTTTTTATTGATGCAACTCAAATTTCACTAAAAGATCAATGGATGTAAAATGTAAGAGCAACCAACCATCCCAGCTGTTTCTAAATGGAGGTGTGGGTAGTTTTATAATAATTCCGACAATACATTAGTTGCTTTTGATAATATTACATAGCATATACATGAAATGAATAAACTAAAAATATACGACAACAGAAAACTTGAAGTCTCCTTCAAAATGTATATTACACAACAAAATAGGACAGAGAATAAAAAACCAAAAATAAACTTGTTGAGACAACATAAGAAAATGATTTTCTTATGGTCAAAGCAGATATAGTTTGAAATGGCACTCATTATCCCCACAAATCTTCGACAGTCAACACAAATGAAGGCCTAAGCTGTTCCAATTAACATATGGTTCACATACAAATCTGAATGAACTATACTTCATTTTTATCTTTATAAAAAAAAGTTTTTTTGTTTTTACTTTCATTTTTCAGAAACTTCTTATAGAGGAGGGCCTTTAAACTTTTCACCACCCCAAACTTGAACACAAATCTGTTTAACTGAAGCTTTGCCAACATCAAACCAGTGCACAATGACCAGCCATATGAATATATAAATCAGGCATCATATATGAAGCAATTCAGGGAAAACACTAAATATATAAACTGGAATGGAATCTAAAAATATGTTATTGTCTTCAGTTTCAATTATGGCAAAAAGCAACGAGACAATCATTTCAGACCTATAGATGAGGATTTCAAATACTCGAATATTCTATCATTGGCATCGAAATTTAGATATCAAATTACCACCAAAACCCGAGACTCATAGATGGGAAGGGGTCAACTACATATATGAATCTATTATCTACGTGATTGAGATCTATTAACAACCAAATTTTCATTAAAACTATTTAGAGCAACAAATTTGAAGAAATATTCAATAAATAAAAGTGTTTTAACATTTTTCATAATCATGGCAGGAGTTTATCAGCAGACAAAACAAGCCTCGTGAAATATTTTCACTAACCAGATCCTCCCAAAATCGACCTGAGACAGCCTTTTTGAATCGTATAATCCATTTTCCACCATTGCAGTTAGCAGAGTCCTTCAAAAAAAGGCACACGGTAAGTCAAAGCAAATTAAACAACAATCGGACAAACTTCCACCATTCTCTCTCCAGAACAGAACAGCTCATAAATTATCAATACCATGAAATTGAAACATAAGCCAAAGCCATTAAGTATCTACCTCCCATAAAGGACGAATTCCTTCTTTGAAAAGATGCAAATCTGTTGGACTAGGCAAGGAAGAAGGACGAGCAAGATGGCAATAGCAGACCCAAAATCCTTCAACCTATTAACAAAAATAATTGTCACAGTAAGAAAATCTACAGTCTATAATGAAGACTGAACCTAAATCCAACACAATACATCAAACATCTTACCGTACTGAATTCAACAATCTTCTTAATGTTATCCTCGTATGATTGGTTTCGAATTCCAGGCACCCGACGAGTGTACCAAAACACAAATTTGCTCTGATCAAGAAAATCACCAACAAAAAATAAATCAACCAAGATGTCAAAATTCACTAATAGCCCTTCCCAACAAGATCAGAGAGAGAGAGAGAAAGAGAGACATAAACCACCCAATACTGTTCAAGCATTAAGAGCAAAATAATTATCTTAACATATCTGTTTCAAAGAAGAACAACCCACAATACAGAAAACGTTTAATTCTCAATCATTTCATCCAAAAATAAAATAACTTCAAAAGTCAAATTGCAAGATTTTGGGAGGCATAGTGATATATCAAAGCAAGCTACTCTTACTCAAAACCTCAACAAAATCCACCCTAGATCTTAATTTTTTCAGCGTCTTCAAGGAACACTAAGTTTGCCGTGATGACAATCCTCAAAATATTAAGTCATATTTTGGTAAATAACATAAACTCGCAACCCAAAAAATTCAATTTGGTCAACAAATTGCACCTCAACATGTCAATGAGTTTATCAAGTCAGAAACCCACTAAACTTTGTTGTATCTCATTACACACAGAGCACATCATTCATAAAATAATCAATGGTGCAAGCCACTAAAATGTGGATCTAAATCATCAAAATCTATTTCTATCACATATACAAATTCAAATTTCATAATTCATTTACACTCAAATCTCATATATGTTTGACGTCACAATTTTTTGGGATGCATAATGATATATCAAAGCAAGCTACTTTTACTCAAAACCTCAACAAAAGTCAAAAACAGCCCTAAATCTTAATTTCTTCACCATCTTCAAAGAGCACTAAGTTTGTCATAAATAATAACAATACCCACAACCCAAAATATTAAGTCAGACTTTGGTGAATAACAGATACCCACAACCCAAAACATCCAATTTGGTCATTAAATCGCAACTCAACATGTCTGAGTTCATGCCTATGAAGCATAGATACAGACACCACACTAACGGGTAATAATTTGAGATAATGGAAGTGATTATGCAACTACATGTGTCAGTGTTGGACTCCAAGTCTAACACATTTCATGCATTAGACACGCCTTCAATTTGAAGTGTCGATGCTACATAAGTTAATAATGCAACAATCCAATAAACTGTACCAAACTTTCTTTTCACACAAAGAGCACATCATCACACAAAAAATGGTGAATAACAAATACCTACAGCCCAAAACTTTCAACTTGATCATTAAATTGCACCTCAACATGTCAATGAGTTAATATTAAGGCAAATATCCAATAAACTGTGCTGATTTCTTTTAACATGCAAAGAACACATCATTCATATTCATATCAATTTAATAATCTAACTTATGGTGAAAGAAACTACAAAATGGATTTAAATCGTCAGAATTTTTTTCTTTTTTTGTTGAATTGCCTAGTTACAAGAATCACACACCTTAATTGTGGATAAGTGAGGAATCCCAAGTTCAAACCCAGGCCCCAACACATCATATTAAATCAAATCTCCCTGCAGCTACCAACTACCAACTAAGCTGTACTTAAGGGACTACAAAATCTGATCTATGGTTAAAGTAACTACAAAATGGATCTCAATGGTCGTAATCTTCTTCTTTTTCTCAAGTAGCCTTAGTATCGAAAATCGCACACCTTACGTGTGAATAAGTCGGGAATCAAATATTCGAACCCAAACCCCAACACATCAAATATCATAGCAGTTACCAACTACCAACTGAGTTGTACTTGCAGACCAAATCTTCGGATCTATTCCTATCGTATATACAAGTTCTAATTTCACTACCACCCTTAAATCCCATATATAATAAAGTTGAAATTTTTAATATTCCCAAATTCAAACCCAGGTCCCAACACATCAAAAATGTTCCCGCAGCTACCAACTGAGCTGTATTTACATGATAAATCATCATAATCTATTTCTATAACATGTTTAAGTTCAAATTTCATTACCCTCTTAAATCCAATAAATAAAGTCACAATTTTTTAGTTTCCTAAATTCAAACCCCGGCCCCCCAACACATCAAAAATGGCCCTACAATAACCAACTGATTCATGACAACTCATCAGAAATCAGAATCTATTCCCATCACATCAACAAGTTCAAATTTCAATTACCCACTTAAGGCCCCGTTTGGATTGAGCTTATGAAAAAGAGTTCATGCAAATAAATAAGTTTATATCTTAATTCTTAAGTTCTCACTAACGAAAACTGTACCTTCAAAAACTGTTTTTTCATAAACTACGTTAACAAGCTTATAAATAATACATAAAGACATATTTATTTGTATAAGCTGTTTTGTATAAGCTCTAAAATAAGCTAATCCAAACAGGGCCTAAATCCCATATATAAAGTCACCATTATTTTATTCCTCGATAAAAAAATCACATTTTTTTTTAAATTGAACTTAATAGATTGCAATCAGTATCAAAATTAACCTAACAAAAAACAAATTAATAATAAAAAATAATAATTAGGGTTTTTTGTTGAAGAACCTTAAGAGGATGAAGACCAGCTTTGAGTTCACGAGATTGTCGTTCTTCGGTTTCTTTGACGTTGTAAGAATCAGAGGAATCGACAATTTGGTGAGTGTTTTCGGTGTTGTTTTCTGATGCGTTGTTGTTGTTCTTGTTTGATGTAAAATCCATTGTTGTTTGTTGAAAACCCTAATCCCCTTTTTGATTCGTTGAGTTTTTTGGACTAGAATGTAAGAGAGAGGGAGATTGTGAAATGGGTTGGTTGGGTCTATATATGTAGTACTATCTTTTGATTTTTTTATTTTGATTTTTTTTTTCTTTATTTTATTTTATAAAATGAAGGTGGTTGGGACAAACTGAAAATCGGGACGAAGACGGAAATAAACACTAACGCGCTGCCATCGTAAGAGGTTAACACAATTAAGTAGATGATGTCTAATATAATGAGTACTTGTGGGTAGGTACAAGGCATAACCTTTAAATCGTTCTGCAATTTGGTTTGTTATTTGTAAGGTGGTGACTTTACATAGACGACCGATAGAAATACTTAGAATCGTAATATCAAATTAATATAAAAAATAAACAAACAAGTGGGTTGTTGTATAAGTGTAGCTGCTTTCTCCCACTTTTGAGTGTTTTTATTGGTTGTTAGTGTAAAGTTGTTTTGCATCGACACTCCACCACCCTTAGGGTCCGGTTCGACCGAGGGGATGGGAGAGATTTTTAATGGAATGATGGGAAAAGGAGGGGATTTTAATGAGCTCTTAGTGTGTTTTTTTGTTTCAAAGATAAAAAGACAAAAAAAAACATAAGCAAACAGAAAAGCTAGCTAATCATCGAGAAATAAGATGTCATCGGCATCGTTTTTGAGAAAATTTATAAGACCATCAGAGGGCGTCTCATGAAGAAGAAGATGCTCCTAGCTTTGCCATGAAGTCTGCACATTGGTTCCCTCTCTAAGAGTGTGAGAAATCGTCACATTGATTTGATTGAGCAATTGTTTTATGTCTTGGATAAGGACAACATGTATACAGTACCTCTCAATCGGGTCATTAATAAGATTAATGCAAACAAGAGAATCATAATAGTAAGCAAACTCCTCATATCCCAAATCCTTCGCCATTGTTAGACCATGATAAATAGCAAAAAGCTTGACCAACAAGATGTCATTTGAACCTGAAATAAAGTCGGAGAAACCCGCAAAAAATAAACCTGCATCATTTCGCAAAAACCGACCAAACCCGGTTCTAATAGGTGAACCATGACACCTGCCATCCACATTTAGAATAACGCTCGAGATATTATTATATTCCATCTGATGTACCTGATAGCCACTACAGCAGTAGAAGAAGGAGGAAAGTTGAATATTATGGTCTCTATTGAGTTCTTTATGTTATAAGTCAGGCATTGCAAAGACCAAGTTTCCTATCCCAAACACATAAGGTTCCGATGACGCCAAGACCACAAGACTCCGACAGAAAAAGTGATAGCTTGAGAACCCTTATCTCCCATTTTGAGCCATTCTTGCGCCTCATTAGAAGAGAAGAAATCGGCATTAGTGAAGCCTAAATGGTGCCATAAACTTACCGAAAAAGTACAATCACGAACACAATGAAGAAAGCCTGAATGGTACAATCTATGGTCATTCATTCATATTTTTATATCAATTTTTTATTTGATAGCTTTAATTCATTTTTTTGTCTCTCTATTTTTACCATTTTATAAAATTGGCCATCTTATTTTAAAAATTTGATAATGTTGGCCCCTCAATCAAATACTTAATCTAAAATATGGTGATATGACATGTTTTAAATGAAATTTTTAAGGGAATTTTCTTACAATATCATCCATGTTGATTTTTTTCTTGTCATTAGATCATATATCACGTTATTTAAAACATCACATCACCAATTTTTTAAAATGAAATGGAGGGATCATAACTGTTGAATTTTAAAATAGGGGACATTCGCAAAATGGTAACAACATAGGAATCAAAATTGCATATACCACCTAAAAATAATCATCTTGTTAGTCGATCTCAGCAAACAGGTGATTAGACTATTAGACGAGAAAGTCTCTTAATCCATTTAAGGTAAAACGATGCTAGATTAGACGAGCGAATGACTTGATTCTTTCTCAAGACCATTAACTTAGAACAAGGGTCCTTAGAGCATCATAACTGAATCAAAGCATAGTGGGAATGTGCAGTGATGCAATAAACTTGCTGATGAGCAAAACCGCAAGTGCACGGTTTTACCGAAGTAGTAAAAATAGAGTATCATTCCGACAGGGAGTTATGAATTTAATTAACTTTTGACAATAATTAGAATGAAAGTTTTAGAAGTTATAAAGTTTGGATTTTTGTTTTGAAATAAAATA
>Ga0315915_1010810_pt1 | contig 10017 bp, 3 predicted proteins | sample MpolbnodulesMG_FD_207738 | JGI IMG/M metagenome (GOLD analysis project Ga0315915, IMG submission 207738) | Medicago polymorpha root nodule microbial communities from Los Angeles, California, United States - branched nodules | ecosystem: Host-associated > Plants > Roots > Nodule | place: USA... | reverse complement strand
AAGGCTTTGGACTGATCGTGCTTATGGATCCAAGCTTGTGTTGTCTAGCTTTTATTATGTTATTGTAGCTATATGTATCGTGATGAAACTTGTTGTACTCGTTTCATTAGACTGAACATGCTTAAATAATGTAATATATGACTCTTGTATCTGAATCCCGACTTATGTCGTTTTCTGTATTGTATGATTGATGTATCCAGTATCAGTTTTAACGAACGTATTAAGTATTCTAGACACTTTTAATACGGGCGTTACATAAGTATTTCATGAAACAAAGATTTTGCACAATATAAACCTTCCTTTCAATAAAATGATTCACTTGTTGTTAAATCTCAAAAGAGAAATATATATTTTTTATAGAACAAAGATTTTTTAAACCTAACATATTAAACCTCATTGTTCCTTCAATTATCACCCAGTACATCTTGATAAAAGAAACAGATTTTCGATTTGAAGAAATCATGAAATTCCTATAGTTTTATTTGAAATAACTCTCATATCCATAAAATACTTCTCAAAATTTCTCAATGAAAGTTGATTGGAGATGGTGATACAAGTACAACAGAAGGGGTTCGTGGCAGTGTGTATGGAGTCTAGGGAGCAAAAAGAGGATGAGGAAAAAGAAGAGAGGTGTAATCTAGTATATACGGTGCATAGTAGAATATTTGAGTTTGATTAATCTAATGACTCTTGATTGTTGTTCAAGGTGGTTCACCGGTGAGGGACTTAACAGAACCCTCACCCTAGAATCCACCTAATCTTGCATATATATTGAATTATAATCACTTTAAAAATTGTAACTGTTTTCTTTATTGATCAGGTTTGTAATATAATCAGAGTGTTTATTTTTTAGATTATTTTCGCCAATTATTTAGTTTACTTTTTTTTTATTATGTTAATTTTTTTTCTGGGGCATGTTTATATCCTTCTAAGTAGCTAGTTTTTTCCTTATTATTTGTAGTTTTGTCAATTTGATTTAGTGATGTCAATATTGTTATAATGATTAATCTTCTTTGACGTGCTTGCTTTTGCCAAAACATGCACTATTCTCACTATTTTGCTGTGGCCCTATAATTTGGTACTTGGCTTGCAAGTTGTATTTTTATGTCTTGCTATAGCAAAATGTCAGAGTCTAATTTGGCTTTTATGTTTTGGAAGAATGCATACTATTGGCAATTTGTGATGGACCAGCTCCCAGTGTCAGGCTCTAATTTGGCAATACTTTCTTATGTTTTGAAATAATGCACATATTGAAAATGGCATGGGATGCACACAGAATATTCGAAACTCAGTTAAATTTTCTTTCTTGTGGAACATAAACAGCATTTTTTTGCAATATCAACACCAACAATAATGCAATAAAAGGAGAAAAAAAAAGACTACTTCAAATTTTGACGTGCAAAACTCATGAAATAACAAAAATCATGGGACCTAGTTATGGGAAAAAAATTCACCATATATGAAGTATTCCTAGCTAGCACTAGAGAACAACCAACATCAAACAATCATCATCCATCCAATCATGGTAACAAAATAAGCACCTTCATGAACGTGGATATCCTAAACCAATCAAAAAAGAAGGTAAAATTTCCAACAAAATTTGCAGAAAAATTGCTACACAACCAACCATCTGTCACAGAACAATTATTTTTTCTTGTTCTCACGTCGGCTGCTTTCTTTCATTTTCTTCATGCATGTACATTTCAATGTGCAGTATACTTTTGTTGTTGTTATAAATCTTAGCAACTGGGGACCTTTCTTTCTTACACACATGGGCCAATTTCAATGCAAATACACACAATCATATTTTTCATTTTTGTTTTTTTCTTTTTCTTTCTTTTAATTGATGTGGGTTACCACTTAAAGAAGGACCCACCTACTAATAGGTTGACACTTAAAGAAGGACCCATCTAATAATTTGCATGTTGAATATGCTCATAACCATAGGATTCAAGGGGATGTTTTGGCACAACTTGTGCCGAAGTCTAGATTTTTATGTTTATTAACTAAATTATATACACATTATAAATTATTCATTCTAAAACACAATATTAGATGCTTTTGAATAGTTACTGTTTTTAAATCCTTGATTATTTTTAATGAAATTAATTAATCAACCGTTAAATTGATGCATCTAAATTTAGCTTCAAGTATTAAATCCTTGAATAGTTTCAAGTATTATTTCACAGTTATATTTAAATTTTAACTTTGAGGTAAAGTTTATTTTGCGACAAACGAATATGGTTGCTGACATCCTTGTTAAGGTTGCATGTTCTTAATCTAGTCATCCTATTTTTAGTTCTTAATCTAGCCATCCTATTTTTGAGATGTATCCTCTTTATACTGAACATTTTATGATTAATGATATGAGTTAATTTGGTTTCTATAAAAAAAGAACTAAAACAAATAATTTAGAGACGGGAAAGTTTTTTTTCTTCCAATAAATAGAATTTTATTGAATATGTTCAACCCAAGTTTCACAACAAGAGCAACTCTACCCACCAGCTATAAAGGCCCCCACCATATCATTTGCTCAAATGATGGATTAAAAGGAACACCATACAAAGTTTTATTACAACGGTAGACCAACCAAACAATAATAAGGCATGTGCACAGACCGCTAGGCTTATGGGTGGTAAAATGAGTCTGATATGTTGGACTGGTTTGTTTAACCTGTCATTTTATACGAACTGGATTGGGGATTTGAACCCACTTTCAATAGTAGGCCTGCCTCGTTTAATCTGCTAGAAAAAAAAACGGGTTGTGGCAGGAGTGGGGCGGGCTAGCCTGCGGGATCATTAAAAAACTTTTATTTATTTATTATTGTACTAATAAATAATAAATGTCTCAATTTTTTAGTTTGTTCTCCTAAAAATAATTCGGAAATTCTTTATCAGACAATTGTTTTTCTCTTTATGTGAGATTAAAATGACAATAAAATGATTTTGAGAAAATAAAATTGACTTTTTTATAGCCGTAACATATTATTTTAATAGTCGCAAAAAACATTTTGAAATTTTTTTTAGACGAACTAGCCTGCCAATCCGCCTCTTTGCAGGGCGGGGCATGTGATAGAACCACTACCTTAAGCTGACCCGCTCATTTTTAGTAGGTTAATTGCGAGTTGGGCCCAAACAGGACGGGTTGGCCTCTATTGCTATCCCTAACTTGGCTACCTTTCATAATATAAGCCAAGACACACCCTGCAACCAATTAGAGATACATACTCTCTGTGAAGCTAATGCACAATACTTAATTTTGTAGCAAGAAGCAAAGAACACGATACCAAAGACGTTCCTACATAATGGAGAAAATTGTAAGAGTGAAATAAAAAAATTCAAAAAAAAAATAAAGAAGATTGTTATAGTGTTCTAGGAGAAAAAATTGTAGGGGATAAAAGACAAGAGGCAAGCAAACTAGTCAACTTGTTGCCTTAAAACTCTTGAAGAGTCGGTCACAACTAGCTAAGAACTAATTGTGGGGGAGGAGAACTCCACATCTTCAAAGTGTCGACATTCATTGCCCAAACATAGCTAGTCAATTAGCACATTCATTGTCTTCCCTCAAGGTTTGAGTAAATTCAGTCGTCTAAGGAAGAGAGGCTAACTTCTTAATGAGAGAAAGAATAGTCGCATGATGATGAAAATCAATGTTTTGACCTCCTATAATTAAAACCAGAGTCGTCTTGGTGTCAAATTCCAAAATAACCGACCTATGACCAAGGTCCCATGTCAGATGAAGGCCTCTCCAAATTGCAGAGAGTTCAACAGGCAAATTTGACGTTCTCCCACAAAGAACCTGAGAAACCTTGAATCTAAATACTATTAACATATCTCAAGAGGCCACCATAACATGAATTACATGGGTTTCCAAAATTGCTTAAAATGATAAAATTGTTACGATACTTATGACACTATTGCCAATCCCCGGCAGCGGCGCCATTTTGATGTAAGATTTTAACATGTCATAAAATTATTTACACGTGAGTATAATAGGATCGTTTCCGCAGGGATTAGCGTATCTCATATGCATTGTAACGACATTTATCATCTTAAGTGTTTGGATTTAAAATGTTTGTTTGTTTAAAACTATTTGACATAAAAAATAAACAGAGACGAGATAGGGTTATTTCACTTGGGGTTAAAGATACTCAATCAAGCGTAACAACTGCAATCTCACGATCAAATAACGGATTCTAGATTTTTAAACAGCATTATCACAAAAACTAATTTTTTTTTCAAGAATTTTTCGTTTTTGTTTGGCCTATTAGGGGGTAAATCAAAACAAAAATATTTTACATGGGGGTAAATCAAAAAAAAATATTTTACGGGGGAAAACCGAAAATGACATATATTACAGGGGGTAAAGGCCTATTAACCCTTGTTTCTATATGAAATTTGAAATAGAAATTTTATATCAAAAACAATTATTGGAAAAAAGTTTATAGCTATATATTATGCCATTTAAAATAAAAAATATGTTTCTGAATGATTTAATGAAACTAACATATGATAATTTAGTCATCAAGTCGATCTAATTCCAAATTTTTTGGTTACAAGGCTAATCAAACAAAACAAAAGAGAAGAAGAAAACTAACCAAAACAAAACTTCTATCTCAGAAAGAATGTTCTAGCCGCATCATTTCTAAGAAAATCAAGGATGCCATTTGGAGGAGAAACATATATAAGAATGCCCATATTCGCGAAAATTCTTAATTTGACCATAAAACATGCACAATGGTTTCTTTCTCAAAGAGTATGACAAACCGAAACATTACTATTGGAAAGAAAATCTTTTATTTCTTGAATCAAAACTGCATGGATGTGATACCTCACATTGGGACCTTCAATAAGGATATCACAGTGCAATGAGTCGGAGTAGCAAAGTAGTTTGTCAATATCCATGTCTTGGCCAAAAGAAGACTCCTTATGAATAGCATGTAACTCAACAAGAAAAACGTCAGATGATTCTTTAATAAAACCTGGAAAACTTGATAAAAGGTAGCATATGAATCGTTTATGAAAACTCACCCAAAACCACCTCTAGCAGGAGAGCCAAGACAACTGCAATCAACATTAAGGATTATACAAGAATGATTTTCCAATCTGAGTTAACAGGTAAGATTGATGTTCAAATTAACAAGGGTTAAATAGTATTTACCCCATGCTATTAGTGTGAATTTCGATTTACTTCTTGTAATATTTAAACATATATTACAATCTAATAATGTAAAGATTTTTCTCTTTCAGACCTTACATATCCACTTTCAAAATAAAGGGACTTTCACCCCTGACATTTATGAATTTTGGTTTATCCTCAGTCACATATTTTGTTTTGTACAGTCAAATTTTCCAAATGTCTAATTTTTTTTTTCTTTAAAGAGTTTGGCTAACTCGTGCCTAATGATATTGGTTAAGGAATCTATTAGTAGAATCTTTGTCTTAAAAATATAAGTTTTGACTTTTGTTTTAGCAATAACTACACCACTTTTTGATGCAAACTTACTAATTTTAACACTTTAACCAATGTCCCAAGGGATAAAATTGGAATTAACCTTCATTTTTAATTAGAAGATTAGAATTAAAAAACAAAAAGTGCATGGGATAAATTGAAATTCTTTCAAATGGTAGAAGTACACATTATTTAACCCAATTAACCTTCATTTTTTTTAGAGTTTCGTGAATAAGTATTCTATCATTAGTGGACAAGTAGTAAAATTTTTTGTTTTTGACTACCGTTCATGGTAGTAGTCAAAAAGTATTTTCGTTCAGGTGTCTCTTAGCTGTTTCTGTTTCTGTCGTAACTTGAATTTTCTCTTTACTTCTCTTCAGAGAGCAAAGAGATTTGTTTAATGAAATTTTATTTTACCTTCTTAAAAAAAAGTATTCTATCAATTTCTCAAAATAAAATAGAGTTGTCCATTATTATACTTTTAAAATGAATATAAATATTGATATTTTTCTTGGAAAAAAAAACATTTTTTATACTAGTGATATTAATGAAATCCCCGTGTGCTTAGTTCAGTTGGTAGAGATATGTCATATTTTATGCAGGGGCCGATGTTCGAACCTCGGACACCCCATTTCTCCACTTTTAAAAATGTGTGAGGTCTATCCACTATGTTACTTGACTAAAAATAATAGTAATAAATACTCTATCTAATCTCAAATACAAATAAATATTGTTTTTTCGTATTAATTTAATAATGATATATAGATGCATCAATTATTCAATGAAGTTGAAAAAATAATATTCATATTTTTTTTTGTGGTGACCGAGGTTTGAACCCGAACCTTACATATATTATTCATATTTGAAACTAGAAGGAGTACCTTCATTTCTTTTAAAAGAATGGGTAAAATATATTTTTGGTCCCTATAAATATACCAACTTTTTGTTTTAGTCCTCCGAAATTTTCCTTCTACTTTTAGTCCCCCAACAATTTTCTCTCTTCACTTTTAGTCCCTCATTTAAAGTAAACTCATGTAGAATTCATATTTTTGAATAAAAATTTGCAGAAAAATTCATAATATTATAATAATATCTCCCAAAAAAAATTAGAATTTTTAACAAAACATGAATTTAATATGAATTTTTATATTTTTTATTGTTAAAAATTCATATTTAATTTATGTTTTTTTTAAAAAATCCAATTTTTTTTAGAATGATTATTACAATATTATACACATTTCTACACAATTTTATTAAAAAAAATATTAAAATTTACTTAAAAATAGCGACCAAAAGTAGTGATTGAAACTTTTACAGGGACTAAAAGTTAAAGGAAAATTTTAATGAAACTAGAACAAAAAGTTGATATATTAATTGAGACAAAAAACTTATTTAACCCTTCAAAAATTGAGAAGATATTCACCAGATCTTCACCTCTTCTGATGCTATTATCTTGTAGGACTAACCAATTCCAACCGCAAATATAGAAGCACACATCACATGTTCGTTATCAAATGTTGTACACATCACATGTAATAGTTTTTTTTTTTTTTTTTGACCAGATCACATGTAATAGTTGATGACTAGTAGTATCATTTTCGGACCATGTCTCTTTCTATCACGAGATTTGAGTTTCTTTCACTCTCCAATAAATAACAAAATTATTACTCCGTCGTAATATTATTATAAGTAAAAATTTACTTTTTAGATTTATTGAATAATTGATGTATATGATCTATATTATCGACTAAATATATTAATTATTTTATGAATATAAAAAATTATTATTTTTGTTTATAATAATGACCGGAGGAAGTAAAATTCAAATGTGGATAGTTTTGGTTTCATATGGACTTTGAAATTGACTGAATGAATGATACAAAGAAATAAATAGAAAGCTTAAAAAAGTTACTTCTTTTCAAAAAATCCTCTGTCTTCTCTTTAAACAACACCGCCACCTCCTTCTCCCTCTCCCTCCAATCCAACCACCCTTCCTCAAGATGTAGATCGCTATGGTGGTGGTGCGACGAGGCGCAGCCCTCCGCATCACCTCACCTCTGGCTCTCTGACGGCCTTTCCGCTGGTGACTTTAGGGGGTGAAGCAACTGTTCGCGGTGGTGTCTCACGGTGGTTTGTTTCGGCTCACGGTGGTCTGTTGCGGTGTGTTTTGCAGTCCCAGTGAAGGTTTCATCGTTGGGTTGTGGTAACTACGTCCGATCTGAGTTGTAGATCTGTTATGTTCGTTCATGGTGTGCATATATCTGGTTCTTTTCGTTGAAATTTCAATGGTGTTTCTTGGAGGTCGATCAAATAAAAGAGAAGAAGAAATGAAAGAAGAGGCACGTCTGGCTTTGTGGAGGTCTCTTCAACAATTGATGACATCATGGTGGTGATAGTGATAATACAAGGTGTTTGTGGGGAATAGAAGAAGATTATGGTTAGTTGGGAGAAATCTTCACTCGTGATGTAGATCTGAGTGCTACAATCTCTTATATTTTGTCAATGGCCAAAAAGACACACTTTTAGTTTCACCGTACTATAAAGAATGGACTTATCACATATGTTCAAGTAACTTGTACTAATTTAATTTTGTTTTTAGTTTTCAAACTAATGTATCTTCCAACTAAGGTAATGTGGGTGATTGTTAGGCTTGGGTAACGCAAGGTGGTGGTTGATGTGGGTGGCTTTTGGTGTTGGTAATACTAGGTGGTGAATGTTGTTGTTGGACTAGGAGTTGTAGCATCAATGATGATGTTTTTTGTGGTGGTTTTGACAATGTGGGAAGAGTGACAAAGGTGAGGGTTTTGGGAGACCTGTTGGTGTTGTGTGGGGTTGTTATGGTGTCTTTTACGGCGCTTTGGGGGTTGAGTGGTGGCTCAATAGAGCGGTGGTGGTTATTTTAGGTGTTTACTTAGGTTTAGCAGTGGTGGGTCCATATCCAACGTCGCTCGCTCTCGTTGAGTTTTTAGGTTGTTTTTATGTTTAGGTGCCTCATCTAGGGGTGGTCTTCGAGTTGAGCTTTTCCCTTTTCTGATATGATTTTTGTTTTCACCACCATCCCACTCATCGAATGTCTTTCAGGTTTGTTTTTTGGATTCTAGTGGGCCGATTGATTTCGCTTCGATATCGGGAGTTAGTGTCTATTTGCAAACTTTTTTACTAGTTATGGTTCGGAGTTGTGGGGTACCATGCTAATTTAGTTCGGGAAGCTGGCGGGCCGATCGCTTTTGATTCGAGATCGGGAGTCAGTCTTTGACTCAAGTTTGTTTTGGGATATTTATGGTGTTTACTTCGGTGGACCTGGAGTAGATAGGTGGTGCAATCCGAAGAAGCGTTGGAAAAGGACATTTGTGGGTGTCAATTGGGCTCAGCTATGGTGATGACAAGATGATGTTTGGTTTGGAGGGATGTTTTCCTTGGATGAGTAGCAAGCGATGAGCGTTTATGGTTTTTCCGATGGTTGTTTGCAATGGAGTTTCGATTTAGGCGGTGATGTTGGCGTTAGTGGTTGTTTGTTTTGGTAGTTGAAGGTAGGGCGTGGTTAGATGGTGGATGTTCTATTGTCCTTTTTGGTGTTTCTTTTCGGTGTTCTGTCTATATACGGCGCCTCTGTTCTAGTTTCTTGATGACTGGTCTCTGTTCGCCATGTGCATGAACAGGTTTTTTAATAAAATTTTGCGGTTAAAAAAAAAGAAATAAATAGAAGTTGGTCTTGTTGATATGGATTTGACTTATAATTGTAAATGTGTCTTTTTGGCTTCTTCAACAATAAAAAAACCATAAATGTGTGGACTAAGTTCTCGTTGTCGGAGTGAAGATCTTATTGATGAGTAATCTATACTGCGCCAACACTATTTGAACATTTAGACTTATCATGTCTGTGATGAGCCATTGAAACTCAATTGATCACATAAATTTTTTAGAGTGAACCATCAAATTCGTCCCTGAATTTTCACGCGTCGGCCAACTTCGTCCCTCAATTATGCGAAATATCAACTTAGTCCCTGAATTTGTCAGACGCCCATCAAAAAGGTCCATCCGTCCAAGTGCTCTGTTAGCCATGCTGATTTGTCGCCCTGCATGCTGTGTTGTCTTGTACACGTGGCAAGAAGGAAGCCACGTGTTCAGGGACTAATTTGATTGAATTGGAAAAAGTTGAGTTTTAACCTTTCAGTTTATTTTTTTTCTTCTGCTTTTCTCATTTTGCCCCTGCATTACCCATACCTCCTTCTTCACATTTCAAAACATAAAAAACGTCCTTGACCCTTCTTCTTCCCGCTAAAACTTTCTCCATTTTCACCCCTCCAAAATCATCATCATCTCCGGCGATTCTGACGTTTTTGAAGTTTGTGTGTTCAACGGTGATTAAAGGTAACACCTTTCCTGTTGTTTATCAAGTTTATGTGTTCGTATTCACCCTGTTTTTGTCCGTTTTTTTTGTGTGTTTTCGTTTTAAGTTTTGATCATGTTGTTTATTTTGTTTCTGTGATCGTTGATGCTCGCCTTGTTCTTTGTTTGTGTTTGTTGCGTTTTTGAGACAGTTGTTTTGATTATTCGTTTTAGGGT
>Ga0315915_1010809_pt1 | contig 10019 bp, 6 predicted proteins | sample MpolbnodulesMG_FD_207738 | JGI IMG/M metagenome (GOLD analysis project Ga0315915, IMG submission 207738) | Medicago polymorpha root nodule microbial communities from Los Angeles, California, United States - branched nodules | ecosystem: Host-associated > Plants > Roots > Nodule | place: USA... | reverse complement strand
GAAATCAAAACCAATGTTAGAATTGTTAATTTAATAACATATATAATATAGTTAAATTATTATTCCAATGATGAAAATTTTAAAAAATATATATGTCTGTTGACATACCACTAGAGCTTCTGCTAGGCCTTCTGCCATGGTAGATTGATTTGCATCATTTCCATTGAAAGATAAATGTGACAAATTTTCCATAAATTTATTCACATCTTTAGTCCAATTTATAAATTGCATGTCATAGCCTGCTTCCACTGAATACAAAATAAATTATTTGAAATTCATAAAATGAGAAAAATTATTTAAAAAAAAAAGAAGTTAAGATACACTTTATATGATGATCTTAGTAACCTAACCAGTTCAGAACCAGCAAGGTGAAACAGAGACACTCTGTTTCAGAAACACACACTTTGATTTTCTAATTTTTCAATGATATATAAATTACATTATTGAATTCTATTTATAGAAGAAAAATTAAGAAGTTTCTCAATCAAGAATCCAAGTGTTATTCATGCCGGAAGCCTAATGTTATTCATGCCCCAGATCATGCGTAGCTCGTGCAAGAAGCCACTTGTAATTCATGCAAGAAGCCTGTTGTTATTCATGCACCACGCCATACACATTTCATGCAAGAAGCCACTTGTATTTCATGCAAGAAGCCAATTGTTATTCATGTATCAAGCCATGAACATTTTATGCAGGAAGCCAAGTGTAATTCATGCACCAAGCAAAATGTTTTTCATGGAAAAAGCCATGTGTATTCCATGCAAGAAGGCAAGTGTAATTCATGCACCAAACCAAGTGTTTTTCATGCTAGAAGCCAAGTGTAATCCATGCACAAATCCAAGTATTTTCCATGCAAGAAACCATGTGTATTCCATGCAAGAAGCCAAGTGTAATTCATGCACCAAGCCAAATGTTTTTCATGCAAGAAACCAAATGTTATTCATGCACCAATTCAAGTGTTTCTCATGCAAGAAGCCATGTGCATTTCATGCAAGGTAGTATGTGTTAATTGATGGATCTTTGAATGGTTGGGCTTGGATCACAATAGATGGACCTTAATTTTTGGGCCTTAATTATTAACTAATCATACCAACTTACAATTAATCGTAAATGCTTTCTTATCGCGCCCTACTCTTTTTTGAAACACTCTACTGCATTTCATATTTTATCATTTGAGAGCGTAAAACAAGTTTAAAAACTCTCCACTTATGGAATTTAGAAACCGAAAATGGCGGAGAAAAAAATTCTTAATCTTAACTAACTTGTAACTCCCTTTGTAAGGGTCGAGTAAGGCCCAAACTAATTTCTAAAATAGTGTCTGAGACTATTCGATATTTGTTGAGCCACCTATTATCAGACCACATAGGTCACGATACCGATGTTTAGTCTTGGGCGTGAGGGGTCATGGTATGTTAAAAGTATTGCATTGAGTGAGAGATGTCTAAAAATGTGGTTATAAATGGTCGATAATCATCATCTTACAAATCGATTTTATCAGGGTTGAGTTAGGTAGGTCTAACTCAAATTCTAAAATATATATATTTATTAAGATTCATAACATACATTCAATATAAATAACATATATCTCATACAAAAAGAAAAAAAGATATAAGTAATACCTAGTTCAGAGTTTGCATTATAAAGTACTAGTCCAAGATAACTTTCCTGTAGAGAAAAAGCGATACATTGTAAGATAAGACATATAAACCATAGGACTTGAAAATTGGTATATATTTGCATAACTTAAGAATAAAACATATTGAGGTAAATCTAACATATGCTTGTGTATCTTAATTTGATTTTTAGTGAAGTATTGGATGAGTGATATGAATGTATAGGATGAACAATAAACCTTAAAATGTAAGTTGTAAATCAATCAATTTGGTTAATCAAGCATGTTTCCAATAGAAAGAACTTAATAACTTATAATATCTAATAAAAAAGAATATTGATTCAACTTTTAAAATTACCTGCTCTTGGCTTTCACCAACAAAGCACCTGCATAACCATCAAGGGAAAAAGTGATACACATTTATATGATTAGTAAGTTAATTGACAAATTATGGCATATTTAAATGATAGATTATAAGAAAATAAACCATTTACATTGAAACCATATACAAATTTGATTGAAGAGTGATAAATAAACTAAAATTGGTTCATTACATGGAATGACAGAGTATTAGGGATATTATAACTATTATCCTCACATTTTCCCATACCATTTGCAATTACTTTTTCAGTTATTCCTTTGGGTTTAAAAAGAATAACTATGGGTACTGTTGGAGAATAAAATATAACCTTTAGAAAATTCAAATCATTTTGGATTTTTGAAAGAGTAACTATGGGCACTGTTGGAGAATAAAATATATCCTTTAGAAAATTCAAATCATTTTGGATTTTTAATTCACATGAACATGTTATAATGACATATTTTGAGATGAGGGAATTATTATTGATACTATTTTTAGAGGAAGTATTATTGATACTTCTTCACAATTTTGGGCATACATCAATACTCTTTGAGAGATGCCTCAACATATTTAGTGGTTCATAATAAAATTTATAATAATGCTTTTTAAAATAAAATTAAAAAGAACACATGACTAATAAAAATAAAATAAATGTAAATCAAATTTTATTGAGTCTAATGTTCAAATATGGATTGAGGAGGATATGATATTCTCGTTTTGACTAACTGGGTTGAAAAACATCTCTACCTAATATGTTGTATTATACATTTACAATTAAATTATTTTTTTAGGTTTTTTCCCCCCAAAATTTGAGGCCTAAAGCAATGGGATTAGACTGCTTAGTCCATGAACCGATATTGTTCTTTTTTAAAAGATGCAAACTCTTTTGTTGGGAAGATGAACAAATGAAGAACACCCTAATTATGAGATTTGTTGTCAATTGAAGGAAATGAATCCCTTAATTTCAGCGATGGTTAGAAGTTGTGTCTTTTAAGTGTGTAAAGGAGAAAGAAGTGTGATTAAAAAACGGAGAAGATAAAGATGAAGGAGAAATGTGAGTAAAAAGGGAGATAGAAAAAAACAGGTTGGTACAAGACAGGTGTTTTTATTTCCTTAAAATTGGAAAATATTTTCCGTTATTTGAGACGGTGATACATGTTTTTCAACAATCAATATTGGGTCCCAAAAGTGATGTGGAGTCCACTACTACTTTTTAAGTGTGTATTCGGTGCAATTAATTAAACAATAAAAACTATTTTTTTGACATAGATCATCTTTGTTTTCTCTTAATTACAACGAGTTTTTCATACTATCACTATGTATTTGGAATTTAAACATTTTCTCCTTGAAGCCTAAAGCCCTAGGCTTAGGTTGCTTGGCTCATGGACGGATTGCTCTTTTTGAAGAGGTGCAAACTCTTAACTTTGAAAAACGAATAAATGAACAACAACCTAGTTATGAGATTTGGATTTCTTGTCAATAGAGATAAATGAATCCCTTGAATTTAGTAATGGTTAGAAATGTATCCTTTAAGTGAGTAGAAGAGACAAAAGTGCGATGAAAATGTGGAGAAAATAAAGTTGAAGATGACGTGTGAGGAAAAAGAAAGATAGAAAAAAAAGAAGAAGGTGTTTTTATCTCCTTAAAATTAAGGATCATTTTTTTTTTGTTATTTGAGACGGTGGTGCATGTTTTTTAACAATCAACATAGGATCCCACGATGATGTGGAGTCCACTACTTCTAATATGTATATTCGGTGCAATTAATTAAAAAATAAAAACCATTTTTTTTTGCATACATCACTTTTGTTTTTACTTGATTACAAAGAGTTTTTCACATTATCACCATGTATTTTGAATTTCAAAAACATCAAATATTTTTTTAATTTGCAAGGCATTACTAATAAGCAGAAATATTGATTTATTCTTGAAAAAACAATAACAAAATTTTGGTTAGAAGAAATCAGAATCAACAATCATATATTTGATGAATTATTTTATAAAAAAAAAATTGATATAGAACATCATTGATGTTTTAAAGTCAACTTTGTGTCACCCTAGGTAGTTAAAGAACAAATATTCACAATTATTCAATATTAGTTTAAGTTAAAGAACAATTATTTCACACTCATTTTCTTATGGAGAAATTTCACACTCATGTTAAGGTAAATTTTACTCATAGTTATAAGAAGGAATTGTTTCTTCACACAATCTACAATCAACTCAAAGTGAAAAGTAAAAAACAAATAAAATCAAAATACATGATGACAAAGATAGTCAATCAATAATTTAACTATTTATCTATAAAAAAAAATTAACTTTTTTGACATGAATTTTTTTTTATACCAAGACACAAAAGTGTTAGCACTATGTTATCTAGTAGAAGTTTAATTTCAATTTTCTTTTTAATTTTGACCAAGACATGAAGTGTTATCTAGTAAAAGTTTAATTTCAAATTTTAGATTTATCGGTTGATGAAATTTATATTAATCAATTTTCGTTTTATGTTTTTTTTTTGGTATAGTTTTGACCACTTTCTTTTTTTGACTGAAAATTTTGACCATATTCAACTCTATATACACCAACCACCAAACATTAAAACATTTTCTCTTTTTGTGATATATCTATAAAAATATTTTCTTTTTTTGAAAGGAATTAAAATATTTTCTTAATAATTATATTGCATATTCGATTATGCCATTTAATTAACTATACCAATTACATATACGTCACATACGTCACATACGTCACATACGTCATATGTTTCGACCTTGACATTTTGTGACCTTATCTTATTAGTCTTCATGCATGACTGAAAATATGAATCATCGTGTGAAAAGTATACCATAATTCTCCATTTGTTTTTACTTAAAAATGATTATTTTTAGCCTAATTCTCCATATTAGTATTATTTTTTGGTTGCAAAAAGAAATTATGTGGCAAAGTGAGATATTATATACAAGGAAAAAAAAAAATCAAACCTGACAATTTTTTCAAGATAGTTTGAAAGAATGTCATGCCAATATTGCTCCAAAGCTTTGTTGCCATCAACTACTATGTTCAACCACCTCTTGTTCTCCATTGATCTGTGATTAAGTAATTGAAACAATCGATTTGCAGAGAAAAATAGAAAGAAAAATAATAATTTAAAAGACAAAGGTTAGATAGAAAATTATATATTAAATAGGAGTGAAATCAAGAAGAAGAAAATATTCATTTGTGGAACTCACCTCCTCAGATTTTCAAAATGTAACTTGTAAAATAGACATATCCAACTTGTAAAATAAGAAAAAAAAATTAGATTAATTAATTTTTTTTTTTGAAAGGTCTTCTTTTTCCTATGAACAAATTCACTGTATCATCTTTTTCCTTGCAGTTTTGTCTCTATTAGAGTATTGTGATGTGATCACATGCAATGTTTTAAGTTTTCTCGTTAAAATTTAAGTTTTTTTTTACATATCATTAAAAATCATGTTAACAATGGTATGAAGCCTTTGCCTTTCAACAAATATTATATTTAAAAATTGGCAGAAGTTGAGTTGAGATCATATGCACAAATAGAAGGTTCTATTCCGTTGAAGAGAGAAAGACATGAAATTGGTGTACTTTGTAAAATTATTTTAATTTTTACGTCTTTCTCTCTTCAACTGAAACCTCTAGTGTTGGAAGAGATCTAAACTCCCACTCCCATAGTGAGGAATTTTGGAATGACTTTTTTAACATGACTTTGATGTAGATCTTAGCTTTCTTTGATGACAAATACATAAGAATATACCACGATATCTCTCTGGTTCTAACAGGAACAAGTACCTTTAGGGTATCGAAAACTTCAACAATGTAATAGTTTAACGGAAGAAAACCAAAGATGGGTTTTATTTTCGAATCAAAAGGGCAAAAGGAAAGGAAGAATTTTTTAGTGGTGTAGGAAAAGACCTAGGTGATGGATGTTGTAGAGTTGTAACCGATGAAATAGTTTTAGCTTTCTGAGAAAGAGTAGATCTGAGTGAGGGTATTGAGTGTGTAGAAGGAATATATAAAGAAAAGAAAATATAATAATAATTATTATTATTTTACAAATTGGCTCTTTAATGTTTATTTTATTAGTTTTAATCATTAAATTGGTTGGGTTAAGAATAACATGTTTGATTAATGATCATCCACAAATCTCTCAAACAAAGCCTTATAATAAGATACTTTACTTTTGAAGATGAAATCTTGGCCTTCGGATCAAAAACGTCAGACAATTTTTACTTTTTGTCTCTTCCTTAGGTGTACTGCACACTCATTTTGGTACGAGAAATGATTATTAAACATCAAATTTTTTATGTTAAATAGAAAAGTATTTGATTTGGTATGTAGTTTTTGAAATATATGAGAATTGTACATAGAAGATTAAAAAAAAAAAGTGAGATAGGAATATAAACTCATACAATGTTACACATGGTGTCTATATTTCAATTTAAATAACAAAAACGGTTTTCATAGAGAGGAAAAATATCCAACGCCAAAAATTATTCTAGTTCACTACAAACCTGATAATTATTCTAGCCCCTTCAACCTGAAGGATTATTCACCAAAATTTAAAATGTTCAACCACCGAAGTATAGTACTATCACACTGACTATAATGTAGTCGTATCAAATTTATCTTAGTACAATCAAACCTTTGAGAAAAAAGCCACTACTAGGCTAATTTAAAGATAAATAAATGTTTGAGAAAAAAATCGGATTTAACTCTCAATAGAAATGATAAAAAGATGAAGCTCAAAATACAATGTTAACAATTTCAATAGAAAGAATAAAAAATTTAAGCGTGATTGCTCGCTCTCAGATAAATTCCCAACTCTTAAATCTATGCAATGAAATTGATGTATGAAAATTAGTGTGTCAAGTACTTGTTTCTTTAGCGATGTTGGGTGTTATTCATAAGGCTTGAAAATTTCTTTTAAAAGGAAAATATATAATATATACGTAGAAAAACAGATAGTAGAAAGGTCAGATAGTACAAAGGTCATGCAAACATAAACACAAGAGGGGTACAAGAGATACCCAAAGAGACTGAGTCCAACAAAACAAAAGGAATACAGATAAAAAACATGAAAAAGATAAACAACACCAACACCAAAAAGAGCCCACCCAAAGGACACCACGACCCACAACCAAACCTCAACAAAAGGCGTCCTTAGCTCAGAGAACCTGAGAGAGGAACAAACTCAAAGGGTGGTCATGGACTAGAAGCCAAACCACACAAATCACACAAATGTTCCAGGTTTAACACCACAAATACTCTTCTGATACCAACACATGACGAGATTGAACTTATACTCAGGAAAATAACAAGGACTACCAAGGTTTTAACCCATAAACTACTTCCACGAGGAAAGCTTATCCTGATCCACTAGAGCCTTAACATAAACAGACCCCTATGCAAATTTAATATCATTGTGGATGCTCCAGATAGCCCACAAAATAGCATTCAAGACAAGAGTCAAACCTAATTTCACCCCTCTTACCACACCCAATCTCAAGAAGTAACTAAAAAAACAAATTACATCTCGATAAGGATCACAATACCGCCCTAACCCCTAAAAAAATAACATGCCAATCTAAATGGGTGACTTCACATAAGAAGAACATATTGGACATCGTCTCTAAAAGGTTTCCACAAAAACTACACCTAGACTTCCCAGTAGTAACCACCCAAGCTTGGTGAGGTTCTCTTTGGGTGGTATCTTATCCCGAAGGATCTTCCAAGAGAACACCAACACCTTAGACGGGGCCATGATTATACACCTTACCAAGGGCCCCAACCACGTCAGCCGGCAAGGCATAAATCGTGTTCTCGCTCTTGGCAAGAACATCATAAGCAAACTTCGTTGAGAACAAACTGTTGGTTATAAGGCTTGAAAATGATTCCATTTAGAATATAATAGGATTATTGTAGTCCTTGAACAAAAACCCTAGTGTCGTAGTTTTTGTATGATCATGTACTTCATATTTTCCAATAATATATAGGTGTGTAATTCAAATTTGATATGCGAGTTGTGCCAAACTAACCTTGTATCAATATTCATTATTAAATGATGTCTTAGATTGTCTCTCGAAGTCAATCCAAAGGGTATGATGACCATACGATCCAAAAGTATTGTTACCTTGAATACATAGAATCCAAATATATACTTGAAAGACAGTTTTGGTTCATCTAGAGGATATGGCTGGATGATCTTCTAAGATAACTCAAAAATTTCACCTACACACTTAGCAAACGTCGGAGGATAAATTCCTCTCATGTATGATGTTATCATCAAATCAAATTACAATCCATTGGTCTTTAACCCAAATCTGTAGCAACAATATCCATATTTCACTTTCAACATTGTTCTCTTTCATTTCAAGAACCATCATAACATTTTCTTCTTCTTTGAGTCACATATTCCCCCTCCTTCCATTTTTTATTTGCATGTTCTCCTACTTAAGTTAAGTGAGTTCCATTTATTCCTCTTGAAGGAAAATCATATATTTAGACTTGTGGTCCAACATGTCAATTTATTTTCCTCATTACATAGTGATATTACTTTCTACTTTCTCTATACTTCGTCTTCCATAGTGAACTCAAATCCTTACTCCCTTTCATTCTATTTATTATATTTCATGGGTCTAGGATGTGAAAGATATTATTTTTCTCTTTCTCTTTCTTTTGTTGATTCAATATTTTGTAAGCTTATTGGATGCTAAGGGAGAAAGTTCGAAGACTGAAGAACAAATCATTGGAGTATATAACCTAAAATACAATTTTTTCTTGACATGAGAGTGGAAGAACTTTCATTAAAGCTATATCGATACAAGTTTGTTAGAAGTGAAATTTTCCTTTAATTTCAATGATTTGTGCTTGTATATTGTGTAGTATTTTCCTTGAATTTGGGTTGTTAATATTGGGTTTGTAAACATGTTGTAAACTGTTTATATATTTAAATATTATCGATAGGATGAGATTATGCTTTTGATTGAAGCTTTGATTGAGATATATAAGGTTCAAATGAAAATTTGAAATCTAATGAGTATTGATTTTATTTTTATACAATAAATATTATATTCTAATTTGAGATTTAGGTTCAATTGATTTATCATTTATCAAATTCAATTGTTTTTGTTGATAGCATGTATTTCCATAAGTTTAGGTTTCGTTGGAGATTGAAATTTGGTTTTGTAACTTACTTTTGTATTAACTTTGATTGAGTATTAATAATAATTCAGTTGTAAATTCCTTGTTCAAAGTTGAATTATCTTGTTACCATTGTTTGCTTTATTGCATTGAATCAATTGCTTAATTTCCAATAGTCAAATTCGATTTTACAAAAAAAAATTCAATCCGTTTTTGTGCAACATTTGTCATTATATTGCACTAGGTTATTCCTACTATAGGTTGAACAATTATAGTGCAAATCTGACAACCAGAGTTAATGGTTAGTTCAAATAGATCATGTTATGTAAACACATAAAAAACATTCAGAACAAGTATAATTGAATAAAACCATCAAAGTAATTGTATTAAAAGGTACTTCATCAAGTTACATGGTTCAAGCAATTACAGAGAAAGTCATGTACATGACCTAACATATGAAATCTAGCTCTCATAATCAAAAGAGACATGGCAACAATATTAAGAAATTAAATATGAATAGATGAAGAATAGGTTGATGGAATCTTTTTTCCAAGTTTTTTCTCTGGCACTCCAACACTTTGAAAACGAGTGTCTGTCCCATTTATGTGTATTTTACAACCCCTAACTCAGTTATGGTCTTTCCCCTTTTATAGAATCCGAAAATTTCAATTTTTTAGGAATCACACTTGCGCGTCACACAATGACCTCTGTGCATCGTACATGAGGTAGTATCCGATCCATTATGGGTCTTCAATCATGAGCACCGCACAGCTTTCCCGCACATCGCATAGCTATTCTATGCTTCACGTAAATTGAATTTTTCACTCTCTCTTAAGGAGGAATTGGACTTTGATGTCTTCATAATAGTTGTATATATGGATGTTT
>Ga0315915_1010807_pt1 | contig 10021 bp, 8 predicted proteins | sample MpolbnodulesMG_FD_207738 | JGI IMG/M metagenome (GOLD analysis project Ga0315915, IMG submission 207738) | Medicago polymorpha root nodule microbial communities from Los Angeles, California, United States - branched nodules | ecosystem: Host-associated > Plants > Roots > Nodule | place: USA... | reverse complement strand
AAAAGAAATACTAAAATACCTTAAACATTACTTAAAATTCATGAAGTATTCATAATTCATGAAGTTAACGTTTCAAAAATTACAAAACTACCCTTAAAATGGTTTAAAGTAATGGGCAAGCCCGTCTTTCTGCGTGGTGTGTGTGTAGAGGCCGCTTTGACTCCGTCGCGGCTAGGAGCGGCGGGCTGATTTTTTCCGCTATAGCGGGTGGCGCGGCCGCTATTGACAACATAGACCACTATCATATAAATAAATTGATGTCAAATTGCTGCAGGAGTATCATATTTAAATGAATACTAACAAATTTAGTATCAGTTGTAAATAGAAGTGTTAGAATAGTTGTGATGCTTATACTCAACGAGTGGATGTAATTAAAATCGTAATCTTGTTTGTGGGATTGCACAATTTCACAATTCAAGACCCCCACTGTGTGCTGCGTAACTGTGTTATACATGGGATCGAAGAAGGCGGAAAGCCACAAACATTGGCTTGTTTTGATATCCGGGTCAGTATTTCACAAAATTGTTCCCTCCCGATCCTAGGTAGAATCTCAATTTTCACAACATTGCATATAATTTATGTACTTTAGTGTCTTAAATCTCATTGTTGTGTTTCCTGCATGGCAACTGTTCTAGTTCCTGTATCCTCCTAAGGGACTTGCTCTCCATAGTTTGTTAAACCTTTCTGCTTAGAGAATTGTATCAAGTATCTAGTTTACCTTCCAAAAGCTTTCTAGCAGTATAAATCTTTGCCACAACAATACAAACTGCAAACATCTAAACATTACAATCCCTAAAAAAAAAAATTCTTCGTTTTCTGGCATTGTACTTTCTCAAATTCAAACAAAAGGTAACTTAATAAGGCAAGTAATTAGCGCAAATACCCAGTTTGAATTCTCATCCTCTTCAGATACATCTCCTCCGGCCAAAAAATTTGTTGCACCTGGAAATTATTTAGGACAAAAAAAATGTTAGAAGCTGTTCAGGGATTGCAAGTAAACAATGACAAACTAATGACAAATACCTCTTCCAAATAGCTATCTACGGCATCATCAGCAATGGACGCATTAACAATAAACTTAAACAGTTCTACTTTTGTCATGACACCTACACCATGTTTCTTAAAGAAATCCTGCAAGTAAAACAAGTACTTAATCACTCTTTGGTCCTTATTAAACCCGCAACACATGAAGAAGAAGACAAGAGGCGTGTAATTTACAGCTAGTTCCTAGGAGAACTTACGGATACATGTTTACAGTCTTCAAGCAGTAAACAATGAGCGCAAGGATGGTCAAGGTCAACCGCTTGAGAAACATCAATAATATACAAGTGACCCTGGTAAGTAAAGAATACATAAGTAAACAATTTACAGAGAGACATTTAGTCACTAAAATATACACACCCAAAGAAGTATTCACCTTATAATAAAGTATATTATATTCACCGAGGTCACCATGCACCAGTCTGCACTTCTGATATAATCTCCGCATTGCAACAATCATCTGAAATACATGCTCATAATGTCATAGCAGAATAAACCTTAGAACCTTTATAATTTATAAATGTATAAGAAATGTGTGAGAAGTGCTTAATAAAGAATTCTTAAGTTTAGAAGACAGTGTAGACTTCTATATAGCTTTAATCACACATGTGAGCTTTTAGGGGTGTTGTCAATCGTGGGCAGCATAACATAGCAGTTTATTCAAATTCCGCTACGCTACAGTGTTACAACGCAACTATATCCGCTGTAAAACAACACACTGTATTAAATAGGCATCGCGGATCAGTATAAATTTATTGAAATTCCGCTTCGCGGTAGCCCTCAAGGACCTCTATAGCCGCTATTTGACAACTTTAGCTTTTAGTAACCATTCTAGATAAAAGGCTTCAGAAGTTAAAACAGGAACCATATATTAAAGCATCCCAACAACATACTGTCAAAGAAACCTAATTTCTAACTTCTAAACCGTTGTAAATTTACTATTCTATTGTATGAAACACCTCAACATAGCCTTCCTGTACTTCCAAACCATGCTAAATTTACTATACTATTGTACGGCACACCTCAACATAGCCTTCCTGTAACTTGTCTAAAGATAAATTTGCGTCTTTGAGACGTGGAGCAGCCCAACCATCCTTTCCTGCATGAATCAAAACCAGAGAACTTATGTTAAACACCTACTTGAATTCTTCTGTCTAAACTGCAGTATGTATTACCAGAATAAGATGATATGCTACAGCAAGAAATTGGAAATTTATAGTACTAATAGTAATAATTCATTTGGTCAATATTGAACCATGCATCCTTTACTTAACTTTCCATCTATTTTTTTAATCAAAGACATATATCACTGGTATTCAATATAACAAACACAGTTGATAGCAATTGATTACAATTGGACAATCAGATTGTATCAAAATGCAAGATAAAAGCAGTACCAATAAAATCCATAACCACTATATGTAGCTTTTGATGACGTGGAACAGGGCACCTAATTCCTTTTGCATTTAGCCTGCACTCCAATCTAGAACAGCTTAGGCAAAAAAGTAATAGAACTCTTTGTATATTGGAAAAATATGAATGAACAAACTAAGTAATCGGGAGCGTACATATTGGACCCCATTTAACGACAGAAAAATATAATACAGTTGGAAAAAAAAAATAGTTGATGACTTATGTGATTTCCTCCTTTCTTCAACTCTTCTTTTCATATTATTTTGATTGATAGTGTAATTTATTTAGTATATCACATTTTACAACAGTATTATTTTAACATTTTTTTTGTCAAGTACATATCCAAACAGAAGAGAGAGAAAAAATAGCAAATGCAAACCTATAAAGATTCTTCAGCTCCTTTTCTGCCCATGTTTTTCCCATTTCTCTGGGATTACGACTAGAGTAGGCACGTTCAAACCGGGGATCTCCTTCCACATATTTATTTCTATCCCTGATATCAATCAGATCATAAAAGTGAGTTCATAAAATAAAAGATAATAGTAGCCTGTGTAATTTTTTGTTACTATTTCAGTGTTCAAGATAGTATGTTACGACAGAAGTTGGAACAATCTCATACTAGTCATGGTATACTTACTTAAATCCCAGAACAGATGTTTTGTGTATTTTAATTGCATATTCTTTACCATCGGAATCGGTAGCATGATAAACATTTGCCTGTTAGAAAGTAAACCTGTTAGAAAGTAAAAAGAGAGTAAAAATCAGAAATATGATAATAAATGAATAGAATCAATTATCCACATGCATCAAGTCACTGTTATAAAACCATAATCACAAGAAAACCGAAACATTATTCACAAAATCACGAAACATTATTCACAAAACCGAAACATTATTCACAAGTATAGTAACAAATAGACTCAATTATTCACATTAAGTTCCCATCATAAAACCTTAATCACAAAATCACGAAAAAAAGAAAAATAAAATCCGAAACATGTAAATAAAAGCTTCTGGTGTATGACATACTTGTCTAGTTAAAATGCATCCATTGGAATCTTGAAACCAACGTTTGTTCATCATCTTGTATATTTCCATGCGCGTTCTGGGATCAATTGCCTAGGGGAATTTTAGCGTTAGTTGCACAAGAATTATTGAGAATGAATTAAGGCAAACAAGGAAACCTTAAGTAAAAAATAGAAAATTTCTATTGACAAGTGCAGCTTTTGAAAGTACTAAATAATATTGATTTCTTAACCAATGCCCTAGTGCAAGACGTAAGCAAAATTTAGGTACTAAATGCTCTGAAATAATTATTGTTTACATTCTCAACAGTGGCTCGATCAGCTTTGTGAGTAGTTTTAGTTTTACCAATGGCCATCTCTTTCACACATCCACGAATTTCTGTTGTAACACTGTTAGACATGGCAATATTCATTCTTCCTTCCAAATCCTGCAACAAGAACTGACTTAGCTTAAAACTAGAACCGGAAAACACATTGCACAGAACACAAAATCAAACAAATCATCTCACAACTGAAAAACCAAACCAATATATTCAAAGAAACATTTGCGAATCTATAAAATATATGTCACAGTCGAAGACCACATACACACGAAAACAGCTACAACATATGAAACTCGCACACAAATGTGATGTCTACAAATGAAATTAAGCATACAAATATGCATGGTATTGGTAATGTCGTTAGAGAGAGAGGGTTATGAAGAATGGAACCTCTAATGTGGAAGCATCATCGAATTCGGAACCTGAGGAAAACGAGTCATGATCATCGCTTTCTAATTCATCATCTTCATAACTGTTTTTGTTAAGGATGCAACAGTCATGCAGACAAGTCAAGACATTTAGTTTAATTACTATCAAGTCAATGCCAATATCATATCTCTCACCATAACTTGTAATTAATAGAATGGTTCTCATGTTTGGTCTGGTACTGGTTTTGACTTTGTGCTACCAATTATTATCCATAATGGTATTTGTCTCAAGTCATTATTCCTTGTAAACAATCACTGTATAAATGTATCAGTAGCAATATGAATAAAATATCGATTCATTCATTCTCTCATAGTTTTGTTGTTCAACCTCAATGGCCATTGCTTCATGTTCATCATCATCAATTTTCTGTTCGACCTCCATGACCATTGTTATGGTCGGGATGAAAGCCGAAAGAAACAAAGAGGCAGAAAAGAGTGATGATGCAAAAACCCTAATTTGCTTTAGTTTTAGTGTGCTCAATTTAGTAATAATTCGAAAACGTGGGCGTCAAGCTAGACTGCTGATAACCAAAACCCTAGAAGTTTTTACCTTTCTTTAAAAAAAAAAAAATCAACATTAGCCCCTCCTCCAATTATGGGCATGTTTGGACTGACTTAATTTTGAGCTTATATAAATAAATAAGTTTTTAGCTTGTTAAGATAGTTCATGAAAAAACAACTTAAGAAGTTATAATTTTCGTCAATGACAACTTATGAATTCACATAACTTATTTATTTGCTTAATCTATTTTTATAAGCTCAAAAATAAGTCAATCCAAACAAGTCTTATATACACAATTATGCCTTTTCATTACTCCCTCTAATCTTTATTATTAAAAACAATTGACTTTTTAGATTCATCGAATAATTTATGTATTTGATTGCGCTGATAATCTAGGTAATCTTAGTCATAATGGACTCTTTGATTTTTAAAAATTGTCTAATCCTCCCTTCTTTTTCCAACTTCTAATGGCTAATGATTGTAGAGAGAACTTTTTCTCTCGTTTTGTTTCTTAGCCTTCATTGTTATTTTTCCCTTCATTTAAAAAAAAAAAGGATTAGTTTACATTGATTTAATGGTTGGGTTATATTCGATTCATAACTTGAATTAGGATTACTTTAGATATAATTTGTTAAAATTGATATAAAATTTAAATTATATTTTATTTAAAATTCAAATTAGAACCGGTTTGGCTTTAATTTGTTAAATTTAATTATTAACGAAGAAATTTGATCATGTAGATCTTGACACCTCATATTCATTCAAAACTTAAATATTTAGGTGGAGATGTGATCTCTCAATTTTATGGTTATCTTGAATCATTAGTCAATTGTTGCTTTGTTTTTTTATATGCTAGCTGAATTAGTAGAAAATCAAAGACACATAAATCTGTGGACAATATTAAATTATCTCACTTTACTATACAAGTTACTATTACATGGTAGTGGAATGACTCCACGAGAATAACCTCCAAAAAAATGAAATAATATAATTAATTAATATATTGTATATATTGAACAACTCTTTTTCTGAATACATAAATTAAACTCTCAAATTAGCTTATAATTAAAACTAATTTGTTAAAAAATGTTAGGTACTGAAATTCAATCAAAAGGGGGTGGAAGAAGCAATTCATGTTTCTGGTGTTTCAGTCTTTTCTTCTGCATGTTCCTCAGTTTCTTCTGGTTTTGATGGTTCCTCCTCATCAGCTGGTTCAGGTGGTGGAGTGGAATTCTTTTTGTTTGCAGCAGCTTGAAGTACATGATTGTAGTTTCCTTTCTCCATGAAAAGCTGTTGAAAATGATGCTTGCAATAGAGGACACCATCTAGGGCAGCATAGGAAGAATGTGTAAGGTGGCAACCTCCATGAGCACACCTAAAGCAAGTCTTGTGGTAACATTCCCCTTCCAATGACATCTATTTCACAAAGCAATTATAGAATTTCTTTATGAATGTCTTGCAAATTACGTGCATATGCATAACAAATCATGAATACGTTCAAAAGTTAACAATTGATTTCCTTATGAATGGTTGAGATTACTTACTTTGCCTTCTAAAGTAAGTTTCTACTTTAGAGGAGTCAATTATAGAATTTAAATCTTAAATCATCTTACAATAAAATTGAGTTTGGTGATATTACAAACCTTTTCCAAAGGATAGACAGTTTTTGTGCAAACTGCACATTTGTCTAGAGTTCCACTGAACATAGAGGAGAGTCTACTTGGTGTCCTGTTCTGTAAAGGAAGAACATTATAACGTATATGTTAGAAAGAGTATAGAAGAATACTTAAGGACGTTGAAAATCATGATTTTTAACTGTGGCCGCGATATACAGTATTTTAAGGCTTCCACAACAATACCACATATGCAATTTTGGCTGCATCAACTGCATTTTCCAATAATATAAAAATTTGCGGTTTAATCGCGACTGCAATTTAAAACCATGTTAAAATAGTAGCACTTATGCTTAGGTTGGATAGTGAACATACCATCAACTCATTTATCTTCTCAGAAGACTTTGCTGCCAGAATTAAGCCATGAAAATAGCATTATATCATGTTAGCCAAATTAATACAAAGTGACAAGTGCATGTTAATTTGTGCTTAACAAGATTGTGACTGAATAAAAGTAGAAAACGAAGAATCGTTAACAATTAACAAAAGATGTTTTACATCTTAAATCTTATAATTACCTTGAAAGTTCTTGCTGAAATTTCCAGATTCCTTGAAAAGTTGTTCAAAATGGGGCTTGCAATAGAGGACACCATCCATTGAGGAGTAAGTACTCATCTGACCAACATATATGAAACCCAACTTAGACACAAGTTTAAACTATACTTTTTTTCTTCTTTGAATCAAATCATATCATTCATTACAAAAATTAAATTATGGCACTAGGACTCATAATGATTCAAATATGAGTCACGTATGAAATTCAATTATATGCTAGATGCCAATACCTATATTCATAACCCTATGCGCAAATCGAACCTTAAAAATGCAGTAAAGTTAAAACTCTTGAGAGAAAACTTTGTTGCTCATACTGTGGTCCTACCCGACATAATAAAATAGTCATAACCATATTTCACTCTATGTCAAATGCGCATGTAATTCGCTAAATAATTGCATGTTTCGACAAGATAGGAAAGAGAAACCATTGATGCCAAGTTCAATCATAATGACTCAAGAATCAGAAAATATAAAATTATAAAGAAGCACGTCATTGAAGCATACCGTCAGATTTCCCTTGCAGTGAGTGCATTTTAAGCAACTTTTATGGTAAGGTATACCTTCAAGAGTTAGCAAATCAACCACATAAACAGTCTTATCACAAGCCTTGCATTTATCAAGAGTTCCTGTGAATGACATTTTGTTGTTTCTTAAATTATTTACTCAAAAATGACAAAAACAAGGGTCAAAAAACTTCTTTGTTGCTTGTTTTTTTTTCCTTCCGTTTAACACTTGATCTGAGGATAAGAGAAAATGAGACTCATTACTTGCATCTCATGATGATAAATATGGGATTGGATAAAGGTCTTTGATATTTCTAAGCAAAGTAATTTACATCAGATTATAGCGGATTTGATTGCTGTGGTAAATTATTGACAAGTGATCAGAGACCTCACAAAATTAAGGAAATGATGTAAAAATAATATGTTGTTATTTGTGGATACAATTTAGTTATTTAGAGTGAAAACAGGTTGATCTCTGACCTTTTCAACAGTTGGAAATAATTGTGTATATAACAAAAATAACTCCAACTTTTTATTTTGCTATTCATTTATGGCTCCTAAATTTGTCAAATAATGCATGTCTTAGAATTTCATAATTAACCTGCCATAATACCATACAATATCAAGAAATGAATATACACACATATGTATATATTACATTTTTATTTTTAAAGTTTAACAGAATATATTATATCTTTTATGCTATACAATAATTATCAAGTTCTTTACATGTTCATTTTCACTCTCTTTTTTAATTTGGTTTCGTGCCCGTACGCGGGTTCGCTGGGTTGCATCGGTGATTAGTGAATTTTTGTTAAGATAGATTAGAGTTATCCACTTTGGCCTGTTTTATAACGTTGTATTCTCGTTTGAGTTTTCCTGGGTCAGGTATCATGTCCCCCAGTCTTTGTATTTCTTTCTTTCTATTTAATATATTTTCTATTTTGCCTAAAAAAAAGTGTGGTAAAAAATAATAACAGAATATTATCAGTAATAATAATAATAACATTAGTAATACTTTTTTTTGAAAGGAACAACAATATTAATAACAACAACATAATGAAATAAAAAAGTTAATTGTTGGTCTCTATAAATATCTCAAATTTCCTCCTCAAAAAAATCTTAAATTTTGTTTTTCATCCCTTTAAAAAAATTTCAACAAATTTTGGCTCCCTAAATATTTTCTGTCACGACTTTTTATCCATATTTTTAAGTCAACTAACTTAAAAATTCATATTTAATTTATTTCTTGTTAAAAAAATTAAATTTTTTCAAAAGAGATTTCTATAATGTAATAGACATGATGAGAAATAAATTGATATAATTGGGTTAGTTTCTTACTTTGCACTAATTAGGTATATTTTTTTTTATCAATTACTAATAGGCAAATTCTATGGTGCACCTAAAAGTTTGGGTGTACTGGTACATCAAATTGTTAAATTAATAATTAAAGGAGTTTTTTTTTTGAAGGAAAAGAATTATTTTTTATCATTGACAATTATAATAATTAAATCTTATTTACCAAAAACGTTCATGAAATAAAATTTAATTTTTTTGAATTTTTAGTACTCATAACAAAGAATATTGATTATTTTGTATGAGAAAATGTAAAAATTTAATATAATTCTTATAAACAATGAAATGATGTTTTTCTTGTAAATATTGACAAATAACTACTTATTTCATAAAAATGATCGTTATTTTATAAATTTATGAATCAGGTGTATCGGTGCATCTAAATGTGTGAGTGTACCATAGAAGTTCCCTTACTAATACCTTGGTTTATTAAAAATTTGCTCAATCAACCCACTTGGGTTGACCTGGTGGTATTGGCTTGGGACCTGGAAGTGTGCTCTTCCTCGAGATCTCAAGTTCGATTCTCCCGAAGGCTAATTTAGGTGGGCTAATTTAACTTTTTTTTTAAAAATTGCTCAATCACTTTTCAAGAAGGCTACAGTGACATAACTCTATATTATTGGCTCCAAATCTATGAAGTATTAATGCTTTGAAATATCAAAATATCGGTGGTCAAAGTTTGAACTCTGAATTTTTTATTTCTTCATACTTATAGTGTGTGTATGAGTTTAGTCACTGAATGACTTGATAAAAAAAGACACATCCAAACATTTCCTGATACATCTTTGTTACATCATAATAACTGGTAACTACAGACACATAATTATAGGTTTTTTGTGACACAATCATAATAGTAAGAATATATTTTGATATATGTGGGTGAAAGATATGAAACTATCAATGTGTTTGGAATCACGGTCATTGCAAAACTATAACTAGACTAGAAGCTCCATATTAGCATGTGGTAATTAAAAAATGTTGCAAACTTGAAAACAAACAAAAGTTATAACTACTTGTATGATTTTTCTAAGCAACCTACTTGTTATGATCAAGAATAACATTTATGTGAATAGTGATAATCATAAATTGGCTAAGGATAAATTTATGTATTAATAATTAGGCATGTCAATCTCTCTTAACAAACTTTTTAGCTATCTTGATCGTACATGCATCCTACCATGTATTCAGACTTCTTGGCTCCA
>Ga0315915_1010806_pt1 | contig 10021 bp, 5 predicted proteins | sample MpolbnodulesMG_FD_207738 | JGI IMG/M metagenome (GOLD analysis project Ga0315915, IMG submission 207738) | Medicago polymorpha root nodule microbial communities from Los Angeles, California, United States - branched nodules | ecosystem: Host-associated > Plants > Roots > Nodule | place: USA... | reverse complement strand
TAAATTACTGTGTGTAATCTACACGCAAAATTTATATAAAACATTGTTGATAGCGTGCACGCATTAGCTTAATAAAAAGATAAGAAAGATGGGTACGTGAGTGTCCAATCATATGGCAACAGGTGATCCAATTTCGGCTCTGATTAAAGCTAACTTCTTTAAATAATCATCGTCCCCCTCTTCTTCATGTTGCGGACGTGTCTCTCGTCCATTTTACGGGGGTAAAATACACACTTGTTATTCTAGTATATGTGTGTGCGCACGTGTTTGTTGGTTTTAGAAGGTATACTTTGAGTTAAAGTTTAATTTTGCTTTATTTATTATCCATTTATGAGAGAGGTGATATCCCAATAAATCATCACCTGAAGCAAAACCAAGACTCACTCTAACAAGCATAGTGTGTAAGATTACGTTAGTTTGCATCTAAACAAACACGGTGTATGAAATGTCATCTATCTATCTACTATTATTATTATTAATTGGAGAATAGTGTGCAAACCTCAATCCCTAATTTTTGTGATAAAATATATATTTTACCCTCTATTTTTTCTACGTCATTTCAACAGTGATATTTGAACAACCATTTGATACAACTTTTGTGATAACCTTTTTTTTCTTCTCTTTTTTTGGTCAAAAACAATGGAGAGAAAAAAAGGAAGAGAGAATAAGAAAATAATGTGAGTATGAGAGAGAAAGTTGTCAAAAAATTGTCACAAAGTGGTTGTACAAATTTCATTTCTCTTCCAATTTTACCCTCCAGTTCTTTTGGCTTCCATTTTTCCGTTACATATTAATTCAATTTTTTCTCTTAGATAGTGATTGTCATATTGTTATGGTTCTAATGCAAATAGATACGGTCAAATGGTTTTTTTCCCTTTTTTAAATCATTAGTTCTCAACATCGTTATCTTTATTCTACTCTGTGGTTTCATTATTTTTTTTACCCTCCTATTTCTTATTTTGTTATGGGTCTCGTTAGCGAGTACTTTCGGAATACTCTTTAATCATTCTAAAATAAATAATTATTTTTTAAAAAATTAAATATTTCAATTTCAAATGCATTGATTACACATTTTTTCATAAATACTTACATTCTTAAAAAGTGTTTCGAGAACGCTCGTTTACATTTCCCTTTTCTCATGAATGTCATGGTTAACTCTTTTTTTACCCACAAATTAAATTCATTGATATGGTTAACCAGATGTTCAAGAAATAAAAAGGTCACTAGAGTCATTTATATGCTTTTAATTGTTCCTTTCTATTTTTTTCTTCGGAAAATCTCATTTTCTATATGTTATATAGCTCTTTGTTGTCTATATTTGCTCTGGTGTAGGTTAATAATTATGATTTTTTGGGACTGTGTGTTGCTATTATTATTACGATTATACGATGTTTTTACAATACTATCAATTTTTATCTTAATATTACTATATAAAATTAGATCAGATATCTTCTGCATTTATTGTTTTTGTTTTATTAATTATGTTTTTATTTTATTTTTTTACATAAATATCCCATCGGTTAAAGGACTTATACTACCTTGTTAAAACAAAAAAAAAAAAGACTTATACTGCATTATTTATGAAATGTTTATGTATTTTAACACATTAAAATATATGACCTTCACTTATATTATTTCCCTAACTTAAAATAAGATTTTTTTTTTTTTTGAAAAGGCTAAAATGGAATACATATATATATATATTACCCAACCAAAAAGTTCTTCCTAGGATAAGGTGTACCAGGAAAGAAACAAAGTCACAAACATATGTACAAAGCAAAAACAGTAAAATCGAAACAAAAACAGAGAAAGAAAAAACATTAGTCAATGTCCAACATAGTGAACGGACTAAGCCACCAAGTATTGTAGTTGAAAGTGAATTTTTTTAATTCGCATTCAACCACACAAAAGAAAGTGCCTTAATCTTGTCAATCAGCTGAAGTGTCGAGCATTGTTTGTCATTAAATATCATGTTGTCTCTTTCTTTCCATTAAATATCATGTTGTCTCTTTCTTTCCATATTTCCCACATAGTAGCATACCAAATTAAAAGTAAGATGGATTGTCGCGGCTCATAACAATTACCACTAACAGCACCAAATTGATTTAGATAATTTGCAGGCTCGCTAGGGATGGCCAAACAGACACCCAACCAACGGTGAATAAAGTGTCAGACTTCCCCAAAAAAACCACAATGCAAAAATAAACGAGGGGAAGTTTCCAACGAACCACAGCCACCAATGCACACTCTAGCATCGGAAGCTATCACTCCACGACGAAACAAATTGTCCTTAGTTGGCAACCTGTCCCGAATCAGATGCCTGGCGAAAAGAATCACCTTCAGAGGAACATCCTTATGCCAAAGAACCTTCAGAGCGACCGTAGAAGCAGAATGATGCTGATGAACCATAACTTTATAAGCATTTCGAACAGTGAAATCATTACTCGATTCCAACGTCCAAAGCCACTTGTCCTCTTTATCAACCTGCAAAGTCACATTTTGAAGTAATAAACGAAGTTCCCCCACTAATTCCTCCTCCCGCGCAAACAACCCTCGCCTCCACTTCCACGCTCATCCTCCTCCCCCAGCCTAACTGACTCATCTCAAACACAGACACCTCCTTAACTAACGACAAATCAAACAATCTGCTAAATCTCTCCATAAAAGCCACTCCACCGACCCACACATCGAACCAAACACATGGTTGCCTTCCCATTTCCCACGCCACGACTAACATGCTCACTAAACCACACCTCCCTACGAATAGCAGCAATAACGCGCCACAATAGGAAGCATCACGACCTCCCTCTAACACACGGCCACCTTCCACTCCATACCAGGCCGACAACACTCTACACCACAAACTCTCCCTCTCAACCAACAACCTCCAACACCATTTTCCTAACAACCCATTATTAAACTCCTAATTCTCCTTACCCCCAAACTACCAACCTCCTTACTCAAACAAATAGAATGTCACCCAAGATATATTTCTATGGTCCTCACTCTCCCCAAAAAATAATATATTCAATAAAAACATTGATTTCTTTTGGTCTATAATTCCATTTTAAAATTTTATTCAGCATCTCCAAATTGTGATATATTGTTAAAAGATAACTCATTATGAATTCAAAATTCATAGAACATTAATGTCTACTCTTAAACACTAATTTGAGGCAAGACACGGATGACTGGAAACCAAACTTAGAGCATGACAGGAATAATACTAAAATATTTTACACTAGACTTTAAAATAAAATAAAAATACTACTAACATGTTTTTTTTTTGTAAAGTACTACCAACATGTTTTTTAATACTCGATAATTATTAACTAAAATAATAATAATGATTGAACATTAAGATTAGATAGGACAAGATGACATGTCATTTGGTTTTGGATGTTTGCGTGTTGTAAATTGATTTGGTATAACTATTTATTTATTAATTATAAGAGGTGATGTCATAGTCCTTATCTTAACTTAATACGAATATTAATATTATGTCTGAACAAACAAGTATAGATTATATTGTCTTAATGTTTCATTGGAAAATTGGATTGAATTGTCTAAGTGAGATTGAGAAATGGCATCTGCACTAGTTCGTAGGAACATCAACAACTTGAAAAGGTTGTCTTGTTGGCGTTTGAATAATAATAACAAACAGTTGTTGAATAATGTTGAAGATGATGCATGTACGGTTTCCATTCACACAGAAGCTGTTGGCGTTGGTGTTGGATTACCATCTTACATGCGTGGTGCTGTTTTTCGGGAACCCAACAAACCTCTCACCATTGAAGAATTTCACATTCCTCGTCCCAAAGCTGGTGAACTTCTCATCAAAACCAAGGGTCCGTGTCTTCATTTCTTTATTCTTTCTCTTTCTTCATTGTATATTCTATTCAATTTTTACATTCAATATGATTCTGATCCTAAAACTTGTACTGCATGTTTCAATTTGCCGTGAGTTTGATCCAAATATTCACTTATATTGCAGCTTAATTGCGGTTTTGGATTGTAATTTCAAATTATTATTTTTGTTATTGTTATTGGATCTGATGTGAATTTTGAATGCAGGATGTGGAGTATGCCACTCTGATCTTCATGTCATGAAAGGTGAAATCCCGTTTTCAAGTCCTTGTGTTGTGGGGCATGAGATTACTGGTGAAGTTGTTGAACATGGACAACACACTGATTCCAAAACCATTGAAAGGTTAAAGTTTGTTTTTTTTTTGTAAAATTGAAAACTGTTAAACTGCCACATTTTTCTGTCATAATGTTATGATGTTGAGTTTGCATTCAATGAAAAGATTGATTGTTCTTCATGACTAGCAAAAAGGAATAACAAGTAGGATTGTTCGTGATTGTTTCAGGCTTCCAATTGGATCTCGAGTTGTTGGAGCCTTCATTATGCCTTGTGGCAACTGTTCCTACTGTTCAAAGGTAACATTGTATTACACACTCCACTCCATTTGTCAACTGAATTATGGTCTCGGTGTTTATGCTGTCTACAAACGGTATGCAGGGCCATGATGATCTGTGCGAAGCTTTTTTTGCTTATAACCGCGCAAAAGGAACCCTATACGATGGTGAAACTCGACTATTTCTTCGAGGCAGTGGTGAACCCTCTCACTTCTTACTTTGACTCATATATTACTGATACTTGTGAAATGACTGTATGTTATCATTATTCCCATACAGACAAGCTTAATATATACTAAGAGTATGTGTTTACATAGTCATAGTTTTCTCTGCTATGGTATTTCATATTCAGCTGATACAAATTTCATATTTTTTGAGAGTATTTATTACTAAGAGTAGAATCCTTCATAATTGGAATACTGAAAATAATTGGCAAATTTATAGGAAAACCGATATACATGTATAGTATGGGAGGGCTTGCTGAATACTGTGTTGTGCCAGCAAATGCATTGGCGGTATTGCCAAACTCAATGCCATATACCGAGTCTGCAATTCTAGGATGTGCTGTTTTTACTGCTTATGGTGCAATGGCTCATGCAGCCGAAGTGCGCCCTGGTGATACTGTTGCTGTTATTGGAACTGGGGGTGTTGGTTCTAGGTAACTAAATCAATTGTCAAGTGGATGTCACATTGTTAAATATTTAATTATCAGTGACTACTTCCTTTTTCTATTTTTGCTGTTTCGATAATGCTTGCTTAAATGGTCACTGATTTGAGAAGAAAACTCTTTATATTATGCAAAACTTTTTATATATCTGAGCAGTAGGCTCTGATCAACTGCACTTGTTTCCATTTTAACTTTATCACTGCTTCCAGTTGTCTGCAGATAGCTAGAGCATTTGGTGCCTCGGATATAATTGCTGTTGATGTTCAGGATGAAAAGCTAGAGAAAGCAAAGACACTTGGTGCAACTCACACAATAAATTCGGCAAAGGAAGATCCCATTGAAAAGATACTTGTATATGCATTTCTCTTTCGCCTCATTGTTTAATTGCCAGAACTCTCTTGTGCGGCCTCTGTCTATTAGCTCCTAACATCACCCACTCACACTATCGTGCATAAATTATATCGCTTGAGTTATCCTTTATTTAATTGTTTTCTCTAATTTCACACAGGAAATTACTGGTGGAAAGGGAGTTGACGTTGCTGTTGAAGCCTTAGGGAGACCACAGACATTTGCTCAGTGCACACAAAGTGTGAAAGATGGAGGAAAAGCAGTGATGATTGGACTGGCACAAGCTGGTTCTTTAGGAGAGGTGGATATAAATAGACTTGTTCGCAGAAAGGTAAGTACTTTGTGTGTTGTGTGCGTTGTCGATCGTTACTATAATTACTTTTTCTACTCTGACATATAACCACTAATTTTATTCATGTTTATCACGCTTATCGTTATTAATGTTTGTTTTGTTCTAGAATTTGCTTCATTTTTTTCCGCGATTTGTCGCATAGTCTTAATCTTGGGGTATGGGAATAAGAATTAGGTTGTACAAGTGGTTTTGCCTTTACTTGACCAAATGATTCAAGATAACCTTTGGGATTAAATTGTTCATATCAAGGGCCGCTTTTAAACTCAATTAAGTGTTACACGTGAACAATATAGAGAATAGAAATATGTAATATTTTTATTGTTGATACTAATTTTCTACCAAAGCAGAATTAACGTGAAGTGCTAAAATATAAAGTATACATTACTAAATGACAATAATTTCCTTTAGGGTAGCACCTCACTTATTTGACAAATTCATCCAAGCAAATTAAATTTGTATGTGAACAGATAAAAGTTATTGGCTCATATGGAGGGAGGGCTAGGCAAGATCTTCCAAAGTTAATTAGATTGGCAGAAACAGGTATCTTCGACCTTGGCCATGCTGTTACAAGAAAATACACTTTTGAGGAGTCAGGCAAAGCATTCCAGGATCTCAACGAAGGAAAAATAGTCGGTCGGGCTGTAATCGAGATTGGATAGCTCTACATTCCAGGCAATGCTTTTATGCAACGACGACCATATGTCTCACACATTGTAGTTGCAAAGGTGTTGGTGTCCTGAGAACACATATAGGTGTCTTCTACTCTGATGTGTTGACTGTCCTGATAAAATAACTGATTGTAAGGACGTTTGCAAATAAAAACTCTTTTTTGTATCAGTCACTTTGCATCTTGCTCATGTAGCGGTGGAAGACTCGTCATTGGTATGTCATAGAAGAGATGAAAAAATATGCAAAAAAAAAGTATGAGAACCAAGTGCACTCCATGAAAGAAAGAAAAAACTTCCAAAATCCAAACTAAACTCATTTCAATCGTGTAAACAAGTCTTCTTTAATAAAATCAGAAAATATATTTTTTATATAAAAAAATCTGGTACATGTAGAATAATAAGGTGAAAGTATTCACCAAAAAAATAAAGGTGAAAGTTGCAGGTTATAATCGAAAAGTTCCCTGTAATTTTCTTTTTCATCTATCCTAGAGTTTAGTAGCGAAAGAGGAGTATTGGCGTAACAATAAAGTTTTCACGTGACTGAAAGACCTGTTGAAGTTTAAGAAACAGTCTCTTGTGTAAAAAAAAAAAGGTAAGGTTGTGTACAATAAACTAAAATGGTGGGATCTCTTTCTGAACCATGCGTATGCAGGAGCTTTAGTGTACCGCACTTTTTTAAGAGCTTAGTAGCGAATCATACACATTCATAATTCATAGCAGAGAAATATTCACCAAAATGTTTTCATTATTTTCATGTCTTTGATTATGATGATTTTTTTTTTTGGTTACAAGATTATAATGATGAGATAAGGTAATTAATTTTTTTAAGGAAGATAAAGTAATTAATATGATTATAATTTTTATATATGTTTAAGGGGATACCAAATTTTGACAAAAAAAAAAAGGGTATAGCAAATTTGCAAGTATAAATTTTTATTTTAAAATTTACTCATTTAAAATATTTAAAATTTTTTTTATAGTTTTGAATAAATTCAATAATCTATTTTTTTTTATTAATTAAAGTAACATTAATAATCATTGTCAATCATCTTGAAGATATTTGAACTTTATGCTTTGAGGTTACGAAATGAAACTCGAACACTTCAAGTGTCAATATTTTAGTTTATAATTTTCATAATTCCAATATTAAAGAACTTTAAATATATTTTTAATTGTGTTAAAAAATCTATGGATACTCCAAAATTGGTACGTACACAAGTATTAAGGTTGTTAACGGTACGAACGTGGGTACAATTTGTTTTGTAACTGCATATATGGAAATGTAGCCTATGTTTGGTATCACATGGGTCGGTGTTATTAAACATACCACATAGGTTTATTGAAAAAACAAAAATTGGGTTTATTGAAGAAAAAAAAAGAATTTTTAAGAGCAGAAACACATTTAATCTATGTTCTTCACCAAAGTCGCGTCTGTAATTATATTTACTAGCTTTGTCAAACGTGTGTACAGAGCGTTTGCAAACTATGAAACTCAGACGGACTAACCAGAACGTAAACTCTTGTTCAGTTCAGCCACATTCATGACCTGAATGTAGCAAATTCTTGTATATATACTTGAGTTTGACAAGTATGCTCCGGCTCCAGTGGCCATTCCTCTTTAATGAGATTCTGCGATGCATAATAGAAACATAAGCAAATCAGGGGGATGAAGCTCCATATTCATATTGTAGCTTCCCTAGTCAAAGGGTCTCTCCACTACGATATCAGCACACAGCCAAACAATCTATGAGCTTCACATTCACAACCACAATATTGAAAAGGCTTGCAACATCTTTGAACAAACATGATTTATCCTACCTAAACATGTCTTTATAAACAAAAAAGATATTTGTTACAGTGTCTACTATTATTGAAGAATGGTGCAAGTCATGCAAAATTTCAGATACAAGCATAGACACGCTTGTCATCATCCAAAATGGATCCAAAAACTACATTCAATGCTATGAACCAACTCAGTCTCTTAATAAAAATTCCAAGATCCCATTGCTAATCTTCTTTCCACTTGTTAACATATTTGAGGAAAGCACTGGCAGGATTTTCCCTGGGTGGAGCTCGAACACGAGTAGACCTTCGAAGCACAGACTCGTCAATCGCAATATTCTGCATCAATTCCTTTGATCTTTTCTGCAGTTCTGTGCTGTAAATATGAAACGAAAAACAAAACAAAAAATCTCCAGAAGTCAAGGGGGGTAATTAAAAGTAAAATATAAACAATTAATAAAGTGAATATAGAGGGAACTCTAAAAAGTTTCAATAATGTTAGTTGAATCCATACGTTTGTTAAATAAGCTACATTAAGCTAGGACTATTTAAATCGAACTTTCTTTTTGATAAAATCTAACTAAATAATATTGCATTACATAGTATCAACACTTCTCAGTTTTAATAACCCTCCTCTACACCACTATAAATTAGCTTTTTATCAAATAAGAGAACTTATGTCTAACCTGTTTCTACAGTCAACCAGAGGATGGGGGTAAATTCTATATAAATTTTGTAAAAATTTATTCCTTCGATTTCATTTATTTTTATCTGTTCAAACTTTAAAGTATAAATGGCCCGAGAAGCATGTATATGTCACTGTGTTTAATGTTGAGCAACCAAGTTTAAAACTAAGACATTTAGTTACGCGTATGCATCCAAATACAAATTGTTATAGAGGCATTCAGCATGAAAAACTAATTGAACTCACCATATACTACGATAATTGTTTTCCAGTTTTTTTTGCAGTGCCCTTTCCCGCTCACCCTTGCAATTCAGCGAACCCATCAATGCATCAAGCTATCACGCATGCCAACATAAAATTAGAAAATATAAACAAAATGCAACAACAGCAGGCTATCTTCATCAAGTACCTCTTCCTTGCTGCTGTAGTATCCCCACTCCTTGGAGTCGCAGCTTTCAACAAATATCCTCCCATCGCGACGGAACCACCAATACCTATTGTAGTCTCGGTCTTTACCTAATGGGCTTCTACTAATAGGTCGTTTCTCCATCTCTCGTTCAAAGTATTCTCTCTGTATAATAGAAAACAAATAAAAGAGACATTTTAAGAACAGACAACAATATAAGCAAGGAGATGGTTGCAGTATTACCCTCTGCTCTATACTATTCTTCTCTGATGGATCCTTTCTGGATAATTCTTTTCCATTTTCTGCTGGTTCTTTCAGCTCTGTATCCAGGTTTTTTGGAGTCTTTTTTGAAGCAGGGCTTGAACGCTTAACCCCACTGCAAATTGAATTTCAAAGAGTGAAAAAAGGTGAAATAACTAAGAAGATACATGACAATGCTGTGTGTGTGTGTGTAACTAAGATACATGATAATGTGATGTAAGCATAAACAGCAGCACCCTCAATAAAACCTTACCTTTTACCCAGTGAACTGTCTTGCCTAGATGATTCTATCTCTCCATTTATTTTCTTCCCCACATGTCCATTTTGTTTAATGTGATTATTGTTTGAAAGAATATCAGCACCGTTGAGATGATTCCCATTGCTTTCTGAGTCAGCTTTCAACCTCTCTTTTTGTTCTCTTCTCTTTCTACCT
>Ga0315915_1010802_pt1 | contig 10023 bp, 10 predicted proteins | sample MpolbnodulesMG_FD_207738 | JGI IMG/M metagenome (GOLD analysis project Ga0315915, IMG submission 207738) | Medicago polymorpha root nodule microbial communities from Los Angeles, California, United States - branched nodules | ecosystem: Host-associated > Plants > Roots > Nodule | place: USA... | reverse complement strand
TCAGACTCTGACCTTGGGAATAGTTTTCATAACGTAAGAAGGAGAAGTTTTTGAAAACACAATCCCCCCCTTCTTGTGTTTTTTCTCACCTTCACAACCATGTGTCCAACTATGTCGGGGTACTCTGTCTTACCCTTAACATTTACTCTACATTCCTGAAGAATCTTTGTCTTCAACTTCATAGTTCACTGGCCACCATTTGGCGCTGAGTGCTTCTTCACCAAAATCTGTCTTTAATTCTGACACCCTGATTCTTCTAATTCATGTGCTTCATTTCTCCTAGGTCCTATTCAGCTCCCAGACATTAGTTCTAACTATCAGTTCTAACTATCATATACTAGATTGAGTTGATCAAGGTCAGCTAGTAATGACATTCAGAATAAATATATGGAACCCAATGGTTCCACTACGTTTATTGAATTCTAATGACCCAAGGCACGATCTGAATCAACCTGCTCCAATACCAAATGTAACACCCATACTAAATTTATCTAGAATATTTAGCATGTGCGTTAACTTAGTATTGAATACATTAAAATTACAGCATAATTTGTTTCAAATGAATATACATACATGAATACAAGTTCGTACACCCAAAAATGCTAATTGTCAAATACACATCTCTAATACATATTTGAATACATGAAGAATAATCTTCAATTGGTACGAACGAGCATTTGACGATTAACCATTCGGCTACATATATGTTACCTCTTGCTACGAGCAATCTACTGATCTATAAAATAAATAAAAGGATTGGGACGAGACAACATGTCTCAGTGAGTTCCACCTATCTAGGCTGTAGGCAATCTCAAGGAACCTATGATCACCATCTGTCTGTACATATACCTAAATTGGGATTTACTATTCTGTTATGCATATCTTAGCAATCGGGGAAGTCTAAGATCGGTAAAGGTGTACTATCATAATTTTGTCCTAATTATATTCATATCATATTCATAATTAGGTTAGAAGTTAGCGTTGAACAAACAATTATTATCTGAGTTCATTTTATGGAATGAATTCTAGTGGAGTAACCTCGGATACATTCCCATACATAACCGGTGAAAATTCCTATCTGATGCTAACACCGGACTCCTCTTGTCGTCGCACAGGACTTACATCAAAAGAATGCATGTCCACTACTAACGGGGAACCTCAACTCCACTACTAACGGGGAGTTAGAGAGTCACGACTTAATTTATAACTGATTTCTTTTAATCATAAAATAACCTCAACTCTACTAGTGAAGGGGAGTTAGAGAGTCATGTCTTAATTAATTTTCTTATAATTATAACATTTCTCTTCATATAAGTTATATCGGTCCCCGAAGTCTAGTACTAACGCGGAACATCGGCTGACACGACGTAACATATAATTAATCTGATAATATCTTCTATAACATATATCTTATATGTTTCTGTTAACTCTGGTCATTCTCTATTTCATGCTTTAACAATAATCTAGTCATATTTATATAATGTACATGATGTTACTCGTTTACTTAACTTGGTTTGCCATAAAAATAATTGTCTGGGATTAGGGGCAAGTCTGTACTCATTTCATAAAGAATGGGAACAAGTGAATTGGGCTAAAAAGCAATTTTTGGAGTTTTCAGCATTGTGGAATCGATTACACAGGGGGTTGAATCGATTACACATTACTTCTGCCCCTTTAGAAACAAATTATAAAACAGTGTAATTACACCTGGCAGAATCCAAAAATCAACTTCCGAAAGTGCTTTTCATCCCAATTTCACATACCAACTTGCCTCTTGCCCAGAGGACTCGGAAAACATGTTCAACAAGCATGGCAATCCAAATTAAACATCACAAGAACACATATAAATTCATACGGTACTAACATGAAATCTATTTAATTAATTAAGTTGTTTTCTCACAATAGCTTATTATACCCAAAGGGAAGATTTTCTAACTAAAAGGAACTCACCTCAACATTTTTCTGAAGTCTCGACGCTGCTTAAGGAGGGTGTATTGGATTAGGATTTTAAAGGACAATTTTTGTTTGAAAAAGTCTTGAGGATTTTAAAAGACTTTGCAGGATTTTGATGACTTTGAAGATTTTAAAAGACTGTTAAGGATTTCAATGAATTTAATTTATAAGATTTTAAAGGATTTGAAATGATTTTATGGATTTCAAGAGATTTCAACAGATTTTATGAATTTTAAGAAATAATTAAAAAAATATCATAACACACTCTCTTTCAAAAAATCTCAATAAAAACGAGAGAGAGAGCAAAATTTTAAAAGAAAAAAAACAATCCTAAGAAATCTCATGTTTTCATGAAAGACTTTTTCATGCTAAAATTTCACTAAACAATCCCACAAAATCCATCAAAATCTGATTTATTAAACAATCCTTCCAAATTTGAATGATTTTGAATACCACTAGACTTTTTTTAAGTGATTAAGAGTTTTGATTGAATACCATAAGACTTTTTTTAAATGACAAAGAATTTTGATTGAATAACACAAGACTTTTTTTAAATTGAAAAGAGTCTTGATTGAATACCACAAGACTTTTTCATGATAAAAAAGTCTTTTAAAATCCCTTAGAATCATGATCCAATATACCCCCCTAAGTCCCATTTCAGCTCCTGCTACGCCCCATAAGCACTTTTCTTAAAACAGCTTAACTGCAACTTATGGCTTCTGCTTGTTCCAAATTCATTCCAAACTTCAACCCACACAACCAAACACTTATGAACAACTTTTCGATCATTTATTCAGCAACTTAAACTTCAACATCGCTTATTTTTCAATTTCCATGCCAAAACCCGTATAGCTTTTTCTGCAGATTTTCAGCACTAAAGTCCAACTTCTAATGTGTTTTCTGAATTCATTCTTGATCCAAATCATACAAAATTTATATCTAAACTGAAAGGAATTGAACGTAGAATCTAAAACTTCAACAATTATTCACTTCCAAGCTACACAGCAAGATTTTCGATCCATAATTCACAACCAGTCCAATCAAATTTTTCTAACAATATATCCATAAAAATTCAGTTATGGTGCAGTCATAATTAGTTTCAACCCACCATTACATAATACAGTAGCAACAACACATAATTCATAATAATACCACCATTGTGAAATTCAAGCTTAATAAATAACCTACCTTCAAGCCCTTGAAAACAGCTTGCAATAGCTTCAGCCCCTAACAAAAACCAAGCCTTTCTTCAACTTAAGCTTCTTTCTACCAATTCTTTTCAAGCTCATTGCTTCTAACCAAACCTCCAAGCTAATGTCCAAGTTCAATTCAATTATCTTGTTTCTAATTCTCATACTATCCATCACAACCCAACAGCACACACATGCAAGACATAAGCAACTTTGAGAGCCAAAATTTCTAAATGAGGAGTAGGGGGAGTTCGGTCCAAACAGAGGGAGGAAAGGGGAAATTAAGCTTGCATACTAAGCCCAAAACTATAAGGATCACATTAATGCAATTGCATGTTGCTTTGAGAAAGATTAGGTTGATGAATTAGGTCGAGAGTGGATGAAAGGGAGAGGGCGAGAGAGAAGGAAGAGAGAAGATGGACAATCCTATTTTGCTTAGAAAGAGGAAGTAAGTAGAGAAATGAGAGAAACATGAGGTTTGGTCCTTATATAGCCTTTAGGTGAAATTACTAATTTGCCTTTCCTTAATTTGCAATCCTCATAATTCTTGTGCATTCTCCATTTATCAGTTAACTAACACATCACACATCACAGTTAAATATTCCCTTTAATAATTAACCTTTCATAAGTATTTATTCTCTGACGCGTCCAACTGACTCTAGAGTCTAGTGAGAATTAACGGGATGTTACAGTTTCTATTTAATTACGTCTAAAGTTACATGCAATTTAGTTTTAGATGCGAGAGGGAGGAAAGTGGAAGCTAGGGAAATTACATGGCTTTCTTTGTTCAATGTTAATATTAGATGGTCACTATTAGTTACTTAATTCCTTACTTTTCTTACTTCTACAACTGACTAATTCCTCTACTAACATGAGTCTATTGTCATATCTTACGTTATTGTATATAGTTAACTGACTAAATATTTTGCCACTCTTTACTGATTAATTCATACAACACATGAGGCTATAAGTATTTGATTTAAATTTCTATTAAAAGTCCAAAGTTTCATATTCCTTAAAAACATCGGAGTTACATGTATTTGAATTAAGTTTCTATTTAATTAAGTCTAAAGTTTCATATTCCTCGAAAAACATGGGAGGCTATAAGTATTTGATTGAAGTTTCTATTTAATTAAGTTTAAATTTTCATATTCCCCAAAAACATGGAGCAATAAGTATTTGATTTTAAGTTTCTATTTAATTAATACCATAAGTATTTGCCACTTTTATTGGTACAAAATACTTGTCAATAAAAAAAAGTCAAGGCCAATCATTGTCCAAGGTTGGGTTGTACTTACCTCGGCCAGTAATCACACATGGACAGTTGTATGTTGTCATGTCAAGAGTAACTACTAAGAAAGGGTTAAAAATGTTAATTTTGGATGAGGATGACATCCCTTGCACCTCAACTGTCAATGTTGTTTATCCAGAAGTATGAATATGTAGTTATTAAAAGGTGAACATTAAAGGTTTTTATCATCCAGCGCTATGAAGGGGTAGCAAATACATTGTCTACAAAGACCTGTTTTGATTACTTTTTTTCTATTAATCTATATAATTGTTTTGAGCCATTATTTTGGTCATTGATGATTAAAAGACATTAATGTGGTACCTAACTAAAATGGTGTGATTGATGTGACATTCGTTTTATTTGTTAGTTATTACAAGATAGCCATATATTCAAATATATATGAATGACTATGTATCTTATGTATTTTGTTATTGTGTTAAGTGTCAACAATTCAATGCTCTGCAATATATCACTTTTTGTCCGTGCGTTGTACGGGGCAAAAACTAGTTACAAGTACATACACATACATATGTAATTACCTGTAAAAATGAGCGTGTATTTGGCAACTTAACATCCTCTCTATTATGATATGGGAACACCCAACCACTAATAAGTTCCAGAAGGCTCCTCAACATGAGAGCTACCAAACCCACATAGGCACAAACGAAGAAGCTCATGACACGGAAGAACATGGACCAAAAGTGAACAACCAGCATGGTCTTTGACACAAAAGAGGACGGACCAAAGGTGAACAACCACCATGGTCCGTAGCAAAAATCTACCAAAAAGCAAGTACTCACGGTTGTCCTTCAAACGACTATCCAAGCCAAGGTACAACTTAAGGGTTTTTGAAATTGAACCAATTCAATATAAAACCGCAACCGAACCAACCCAAACAAAAAAACGCAAAAACAACATTTGGTTTGAATAAGTTCTGGCTAATTTTTTACTCAATCGCGGTTTAGTTGGCAAATTTTTAAATAATGTGCTCTCTCACAAAAACCGAACCAGTTCAAACCACATTAGTTTGGTTTGGTTTGTTTTTTTCCTTAAAAAAAGTCGCTGAACTAAAACAAACCACGTGGACTAAATTGACAGTGAAGTGCACTTAGAGGGACTAAAATGACTGCACGTCCTCCATTTTTTATTTGAATGGATACTTTCAATTATATACACAAGTACCCATTTCAATATTATTTTATTAGTTCCCTTGATATTCCTTTTTTTTTTTTGCTTAAATGCAGTTTTACCCCCTCTTATTTTAAAACTCAAAATTTTACTCCCCTTATGTTGATTGAATATGGATTTTGCCTCTCCTATTTTAAAACTCGGAATTTTAACGTCCTTAAGATTATGTTCGTGTGAAAATGTGTTAAAGATTTTTTGCTTTTTGTGCAGATATGTCTGAGCAGGAGAGGACTGACAGACTTAGGTTAGGGAGGCATGCCCCTACTAGTAGTGCACGTAGGAAGAAGCAAGCACTACAGCCTCCGGACGGTCGAGGTCGAGGGAGAGTGGGGGGCACGAGACTAGCTAGGGTTGATGTTGCGGGGGGATCGACGTCACAGACGGGTGCATCCCAAACGGTGGACCCGACACAGTACCAGCATGAGCAGCATTATCAAGAGCAGGCGTATCAAGAGCAACATTATCAGGAGCAGCCTGGATTTCAGCCGGGTTATCAGTATCAGGAAGGGTATGAGTATCATCAGGGGTATCAGGCTCAATTTCACGAGGGGTACCAGCCTGAGCAGCCTCCTCAGCAGCAGTATGTTGAGCCTCCTCAACAGCAGCAGTATGAGCAGCATCCTGAGCAACAACATGTAGAGCCTGTTATGAAGGATGAGGATGGGGGCTTTCCAGGGGGCCTTATGAGATGCCACTTTTACCGAACTTCGGTAAACACGTGGCATGCAGGCTTTGGAACAGTAAAACAGTAAGTATAATTATTTTATTTAATTTAATGATATTTTACGTATTTAAGTATAATTGATTTATTTTATAAATAGAATATTTATAGTTTATTATCATGTGAAGTTTATTTTACATAGAATATGTTATGTTTATTTAATTTAAGTATGATTACGTAGAATATGTCATGCTTATTTTACGTATTTAAGTATAATTGATTTATATTTTACGTAGAATATTTATAGTTTATTATTTCATGTTTATTTTACTAATTTAATTTGGTTTTTTGTATTTCAGTTGCAAACGGATCGTAAGTTGACCGGCGTCTCGCACGGGAGGAAACTTAGGCTTTCTGTTTTGTCCCTTCCGTTGCCGGTAGAAGATAACCCTTGGTTCTGGGTCCCGGTGGATGCATCCGGTCTTAGGCCTCTCCTTCTGACTGGGTACGATATCATCAACCACATGTTAGTTTGTGCTATGGCCGAGAGATGACATCAGGAGACCAGCAACTTCCATCTGCCTATTGGGGAGATGACCATCACACTGGATGATGTGGCTTGTCTTCTAGGTATCCCCGTCACTGGACGGCTGATTCAGGAGGATGATTTAGATCAGGACCATGGTGTAGACGTGATGGTGACTCACCTATTGTTTCCGGTGGACAAAGCGGTGCAGCACGTGAGTGATAATTCTGGTGCTTGTGTTACTTACACAACTCTGAAAGAGCGTTATGAGCACCTGTTGAATAGGTGTAACCATTTGATGGGGGAGGATTTATCAGAGGAGGAGGATGAGGAGCTGAGTCGTATTAGGCATGTCTGTGTTAATGCGTTTTTGTTGCTCTTGCTTGGCTACACCCTTTTTGCCGGCTAGAACAGCAAAACCATTAGTCTGCTTTGGATGCTTGCAATACGAATTTTGGATGACATAGGCACCTGATCATGGGGCGGGATGGGACTTGCTTTCTTGTACGAGTAACTGAATCTTACCTCCAGCGAACATGTTGGCTCCGTTGGTGGTTACATGACCTTACTTGTGGTAATATATTATTTTCTTATTTTTTTTAAGTTAATTGTAAATGTATAATTTTTTGTATGATACTTGGGTGCTGATATAAATATGTCTTTTTGTGTTTGCAAAGATGGGTTATAGCTCACATCAGACATGTCATTCCGAGGAAGAAATATGATGATTACGAACGGCATAACCCGTATGTGGGTAGATGGAAACCTAAACGAGGGTTTGCTGATGCTGAGCACTTCAGAGGCTTGTTGGATTCGATGCAGCATTGTCATGTCACCTGGACGCCGTAAGAGCACCGACAAGACGTGACGCCTTTTCAGGACGTGTGCTAGTACTCTGGATGGATCATGGCCAGCAAACAAAAGATGGTGTGTCACTTGCCGGAGCGGGTTCTGAGGCAGTACAGACATGTTCGAAGGGTTCCCCGACCTCCTACTATGGTTATGCCTCTTGCCCAGTAGATGTGGTTGCTGCCTTCTTGGAGCTTGCTCTACATGTCGTTTCCCAATAGTAGAGGGGTGGTCAGGTCCTGGACAACGAGCCTTGGAAGCATTCAGATAGGTATATTAGGTGGTTCTTGTAACGCCCTATTTCTATTAAAGCGATAATACACGCGAGTAAAACATATATTCAAGAAATAGACGCTACGTCTTCACATAAAGATTCAAACAACCTGTATATATAAAAATTCTCAACAGTCGCAGCGGATATAAATCATACATCTCCAAAATATACATGTCATAAGATCAATATACATCATCATATAAAATCTCCAAATCTCGACAAATGGGTAAAATCTCCATAACATAAATAAATCCAGAATATCATAAAGACTGACACCTAATCAGAGCCTAATTTAAGACTCCAAAGACCGATAACGGAGATAGCTCCCGCTATCCAAGCACCAAGCAATCAACAACTACTCCTACATGTCGTCTACCCATTCATACAAATAGGTAGATGGTCCACCACAGACCACTGAGGGTTAGCTTCACATCAATCATAATCAACATAAACAGTGCAGAATATATATACACACATATACAAATCTCACCTCATTACTATTACCAAAATGATTATCATCAAATATATTCACCAAGTGTATAAGCACAAGCAAGTAAGGCACGCAATTAGAGCCTAGTCCAAATATTCACAATCATCAACAAAATCCACCAATGTACATATACACCAATCCATATAATCACAACATTCACCAAATTTCCCCAATGCACCAATTCACCAAGTCACATATTCAATTATGACACGACTCATCAACTATTCAAATGCATGCAATGTTCTAGACTCTTCTAGATGCATGCGGTACCAAATCACCTCAAGGTCGTCACCTTCGATGCAACAAAAACATCGTATGTAAGATTTCACACCCGTCTTACATTTTAGATATAAACATCCGTCACCGTTAGTCATGTATGCATGAACATATGACTCGACACAATGCATATGTTCACACAAACAATTCACCACATCATCACCAATCATTTAGCATATATGTATTCACCAACAATTCACCATCACTTGACATATATGCAATCACCAACAACATTCACAATTCAATTAACATATATTTATTCACCAACAACATCTCAATCAATCAACATATATGCATTCACTAACATCAACTTCTTCACATAGTTCAACATTAACATACAACTTCTCACGATCCAAGTAAAGAAGAAAATACATCATATTAAGATAAATATCATTTTCAACACCTAGAAATCATTCATACATCTTTATGTAATCATAAACTATTCACAAAAAATTTGCAAAGTAATCGGCCTTAAAGACCATTTTCGACAAAGTTCGTCTCTCATTTTACAACTTTAAAATAATTGAAACAAATAAATCAAAACCAACTAAACAAGGTCCAATGCCTCAACTATGTATACACTTAGATTACATATGAGTGCAGTAGAGTATACATGTGTGTTTCATCGGCCGACTACGAAAAAATCATCAAAATCATAAAGTTACGACAAGTTCATATCTTTTCTTCTATGTTGCAAAACCAAATCATTTTCAAAACAAACCAAGTTAGATTTAACAAGACATAGGTTAAATAATCTTAAACCTCTTAATTGAACTCCTAATACTTCTACTTTTGAAGTTTGGAAACAAACCATAAGTTTTGGGTTGACTTGGAAATAGTCATGCTAAGTTTACTTAAAATTTCTCCAAGACCTACTTGGAGTGTTTTCATAATAACTAAAAATATAAAAATCATTTTGATGTCAAACCAAAGCCATTGAAAAGCTAATTCAATTATCTAAAACTTTCATGTTTACACCAAAGGCCAATTCAAAACAGAAATGTGTGAAAAAGACGCAAGAACGCGAAACCAGGAATGCTGTCACTATGCAATTTCGCCAATAGCGAGTTTTCCCCTGTTGTTACGGTTTTTACACCATTTTCCACCCAAAAACCCAAATTTTGATCCCCCAACATCCAGATTTGTTCCCAAAGGTTCTTTATAGGTTTATGTACATATAAAAGACACTCAAAACTACATAGAACTTGAAATCAAAACATCATTTCAACAAAAATCACCATTTGACCCATTTTTCATGAAAACCTTCAAGAACAACACAAATTCACTTCAAGCTCTATGATTATGATTACCCATGGCATCAATCA
>Ga0315915_1010799_pt1 | contig 10025 bp, 10 predicted proteins | sample MpolbnodulesMG_FD_207738 | JGI IMG/M metagenome (GOLD analysis project Ga0315915, IMG submission 207738) | Medicago polymorpha root nodule microbial communities from Los Angeles, California, United States - branched nodules | ecosystem: Host-associated > Plants > Roots > Nodule | place: USA... | reverse complement strand
ACACAAAACAGCTTATTGGGATGAAGGATGGTGATCACAATCTACTAGAGGATCCCGTAGGTATCAAAAGCTTGAAAAATGTAGCAGGTTTCAATAATGAAGCTGATTCCATCTGTGAACTTTACAAAGAACCTAGCCCAGCAATGGAACCTGGTTCTGTTTGGAATGACTTTGTTCTGTCACCTTCAAGGCCAAGTGTTCAGAAAGAGTTAAGGGAATCCATTCAAAAAATAGAGAAGTCCATCAGAAAGAGTTGAGGGAATCCATTCAAAAGATAGAGAAGTCCATCAGAAAAATGTGACCGATATGGCTGCTGCCAGAACCAAGTGTTACTGTCTTATGAAGTGTGGTGTTATAAAAAAAATATTGTTTATTTCAACCGTGTGATTTACTAAGATAAGAAAGGAAAGGTTTTTTTTAATGGGTTTTGGTGTAAAATCATCATACCATCCTGAAACTTGTAAATTGGTACAGATGAAAAGGTATTGATCAAAATGAAGTTATACACAGAAAAACAATTTCTATTGAATATTTTGAAGTTATACACAAAAAACAATTTCTATTGAATATTTTAATTCATAAAATAAAATTCATCAAAATCAGCAGATAGTTTTTCTATAAGCTAATATGAAGGTCCTATTCCTCAACCATATGTTAACAGACCCCTTGACTTATTCAATCCTAGAGAACTTAACCAACAAATGTATATACATACATCTCATACTAACCTTAATACTTTATAACCAATTACATTCAGGACAGTGTCCAATTGCATACTCTATGATCTCACTGAATTGTGCATGAACTTATCAGTGGTTTCGTCCAAACGAGATATTACATTCTTCATCAATCAGCTGTGTTCCAATGAATCGAGTGTCACTGCCATTGACGATCCACATAGGCATCAGGAATCCACAAAATCACGACCCCTGACCTTCAATTTTGTGAGGCAAATTCCTCAGGTTGGAAATAAATAATATCACTTTCAACTTCACTATCATTTTCATCATTGTCACTCTGAAGATATGCCTCAACTTCTTCCTCATCATCCTCTGCCTACATATACAAGTATAAGATATTTACTCGCAAATATAAAAGGAAATGCAGTGTGTGTGTGTGTGTGTGAGAGAGAGAGAGAGAGAGACCTCAGAGTTATCATCATCTGTAGAATAAGCCAAATCTAATCTGTTATACAATGCTTCGTCTCCTTCCTCCTTTACTTTCTCTATTTGTTCCTGTTAAAATTGGTCCAGACAAACAAAGATTAGGAAACCTAGGTTTCCACATAATATACAGCTTAGATGGTAATGAGATGCTAAAATGTAACTATCAATAGTACGTACTATTTCGGATCTTAACTTCTCCACTTTACTTTGCAAAGTTGAAATATGACTTGAAAGTGCCTGTTTGTCAATAAAATGAGGCAAGGAGCATTTATTATGAACATGAAAAGAGCAACAAAAAAACATGCGTATACGTATGCACATTTACAATATGGAGAAATAAATAGAAAAGAATTAAAGTAAAACCTTCTATCTGAATATATCCGTTATCAATTTACCCACTATATCTTGGCAGTCCTTGTTGGAATTTCCGCCTTCATTGCGGTCCACCCCTAGCTGCCTAATTGCGGCATTTGGGTTGCCTTCATTGCAACCTCCAACACCTTCGTTGTGTTGGGTTTAAGGGGTGGAATTAGTCCCACGTTTCCTAGACCATGTGTACTGTTTATAAAGATTGGGCAGCCCTCACCTTACAAGCCGGTTTCATAAAATTCCAAGAGCCTGTCCTAGATATGTTGTTGGGCTTGTTGTGTTGTCCATGCGTCAAGCTCATTGAGTCTCAAGAGTGAGGGGTTGTCCATGCGTCAAGCTCATTGAGTCTCAAGATATGTTGTTGGGCTTATTGCAATCCTCCGTAGCCGCCTAATTGTGGCATTTGGGTTGCCATCATTGCAACCTCCAACACCTTCATTGTGTTGGGTGTTAAGGGGTGGATTTAGTCTCACATTGCCTAGACATTTAATATGATCTGTGTAGTGTTTATAAAGATTGGGCAGCCCTCATCTTACAAGCCGATTTTCTAAGGTTGATTTAGGCTCAACCCAAATTCTAAGAGTTAAAACTTGACATTTCTAAAAAAAAATCATCTAAACTATTTATGTTTAACTTTGTTAACAAAAGCTTTTCTATAACATTAAGGATAAACATTGCATACCCAACACAACAAACTAAGCCAAAAAAATGTTGTTTTGCCAGAAAAAAATGAAAGATTGGAGAATATTAGGGACTGAATTGATAAACTTTATGTATGTTAGATATCTAATGAGAGTGGAATGTGTTAGACCTCTGATAAAGGAACAATACAGGAGAAAGGGTTGAAAGAGTCAAAAGTGACTTTGGTCAGTTACTGCACGGTCGAAACAGTTAATTGTGTAATATGTAATTATATTTGTTAATTAATTATGCTATTAGTTATGTGTGTATTGAATTCAGAATAAATAGGAAAGGGAAGGCAGAGTGGGTTATCAAGTGGTTAATTGGGTGGGAGAGAACCAAGCTCTCAAAGACTTGGTAGAAACGTGACCCTGCAATTCCTAGTTCCTGCACAATATTCCTTTCTGTAAAAGTTTGTAAATCTGTATTCTATCTCTGATTGAAAGCAATTCTCCAGGGATTACTCAATAAAAGTTAGTTGTTATACAGTATTTATATTAATTGGTACCAGTTTCTATCAGAATGCAACAAATTGGAGTGGAAAATATTACAATTAGCATTTGATTGGAAGAAATAAGTCTGTATGCATACCTCATGTCGTTGAAGTTCGATTGAACGTGCCAAAGCCTTTCTCTTTGTCAAGAGATTCTTCGGTCTCATCATCGAAGGGCGCTGGTAATCCTTTCCCCGGTAAACAAGTACAGAATATCCTTTTGAAACTTTGTCAACTGAAACCAGAACACCACCACTCTCAGCTTCAAGTGCTAGTGCAATTTTTTTTACATGTTCAAAGTTGTTAGCCTTAACAATTATCTTGACCAGTTCCCGGTACTTCCAATGCAAGTGCATGTTCTCGATAGTACCGTCAAAAACTCCACGTCTACCTGCAACCATGAATTACATTCATTTTAATACCACAACTAAATACCCTCACATATCATTATCATGAATCAGATTTATTTGTAACGTAAACTTTTTCTATCTGATTTCTTTCATCCCACCCTTAGCAAGTGGTGAAGTGAATCAAAATGGTTCTAACATAGAGTAAAGAAAATATCATCTAGATAGAGCTCTACCAAGAAGTAAGAAAGCTTTCATCCGCAATCCTAATTTGCGAAACATAAATCTCTCTTCATCGGTTATACTTTCAGGGTCTGCTCTGTTTTCTGATGGCTTCAAAGACACCTCCACCTTCATTAGGGCTCTTTCAGCTCTCCTTATCTTTCTTTCAGCCTGGTAAGCAAAAAATCCAGGGATCATAATCATGTAAATCATAAATTGGAAAATAATCCTAGAGTGAAATTAGGCACCAAAAGATGACGATAATGAATAGCAAAACCTCAAGTACCACTAACATTGTGCATATACATGTAACGAATATCGAGGCCTAACTCATCCGTACAAAACCGGCTTGTACGGTGAGGAGTGCCTCCTCTTATAAACTCTTCTCAAGAATCCTATCTATCCGATGTGGGACTAAATCCCACCCGAGTGATGGCCGCTAAAAAAAAAAGGGCAACCCGGTGCACTTAAAGCTCCCGCATACGCAGGGTCTGGGAAGGGGTCCCACCATTTGGTATATTGTACGCAGCCCTACCCTGTTTTTACACAAGAGGTTGTTTCCAGGACTTGAACCCGTGACCTTTCAGTCACATGACAACAACTTTACCAGTTGCGCCAAGGTTACTCCTCGAGTGATGGCCGCTAACAATACAATATTTAAAATGACGAATGTCTAGGGTCTATATGAGACTCTTATTCAACACATTAAAAAATCAAACAAGCCCAACAGCTATAACGAAAAATTTAGGCTTGTTGATGATGTGGGAATCAATTTCAGTCTCAGATATAGTCTTAAAGGACTTACAAGTGAAAGCTTCTCTTCTATCTTTCTAACAATGTTGGCATGCCGTAGTTGTTCTACTTCTCTCATAACTTTTTTCTCGTGACTCTCATCCAATGTCTTTCCCCACTTTGCATCTGCATCTAAAGTTTCGCCAAGAGTCCCAGCCTCCGCTGACAACTCTGATGTATTAATAGCTGGTAAGATCAATGATGACGCTCTCAATCTTGCTTGCTCCTCCTCATCCTGCATTGCTTTAGCCATGTTTTCCCTCTCTAGCAAGGCTTGAGTGACATCTGGTGATAAAAAATTCTTCCCTCGATAAAAGACTAAGAAGTCTTTATTTCTGGAGAGTATTATGCCACCTGTCAATTTCTGCATCCGGTAATAAAAAAAATATTCATCTGCAAATCATCACATAGTGGTGTAGTACGAATGCATATAACAAACTACCTGATCTTATTTTGTTTGTGTTAAAAAAGCCTATAACGTGATACTTATATCTGACGTTAGCAGCGAATTCCATCCTACACAAAGCTAATTGCAAAGGCTATCTTACTAACTTTTATGTACTAATCTACACTATTTAGTTTATCACAATGTTATATTAAGTCAATATGAAATGCTGATCATAACAGATGTCGAGACCCGTTAATTTCTCAGTATAAGTGTCCTAGCCCTTACGAATTACAAACTCACATTGCGTACTGGTTTCATCCTCTTCATACTTAATGTTCATTTAATGGCTGCCTACAGACGAACGATGCAAAAAATTGTGTACATTTTCAAACAGAAGGAAATCTATGCTTTAGGGAATGGCATACCAAGGATACATGAATAGTGAAGAGATTGCTTAAGAAAATGAAACTACAAAAACAAGTCAACAAAATTTATTAGTTGAACCGGGAGAACATGATAAATCACCTTGATCTCTTCTGCCATTCTCTCGCTGGTAGTTAGCTGCACACCACGTTTGAGTGCAACTTTTGCTATCGAACTTTTTTCCCACAATTTGATCATGGCTGCAGCTAAACCTTGAAGCTGCCTGTTTCTACCTACATTTCACAATTAATTTATGATCACAATGAAATTCTAAGCATCACATGCATAACTGCATAACAGAAACGATGACAAACCTAATGCAAAATGTGGAGGGAGACCCCTAGCAATCCTTCGTAGAGAAGTTGCCTCCTTGAAACCAAGTGTCGGTCTCACTCCGAAAGGAAGAACTCTGAAGGGAGGTTGGTAACCAGGAACAGTTGGAGGAAGCATATCAGCGTCAACAGGCAATGGCTCGCATCCAGGCCAATCTGTATATCTAGGGCCTAGACCATCCAATAACTTGTCTACTTCATCTTCATAACTGACTTTTGGCAGATTTCCTTTTTCTTTCTGATCGTTTGTTGATTCTAGTTTTTCCAACGATGTATTTGTCTCAGAATCAGAAGTAAATTCAGAAGGCTTCACTTCAAAATCATCCGAAGGTGCTGATAGAAACTTCGAAGATTTCTCGTTTTTCCTATATAACTGTTTACTCTGTTGTATTGAAGGATCCTTGTAGCTCACACCTCTGTATAAGGAAACAGAGTTGCCAGACCTCCAAATCACCAGACCACCAGTTTTTCTCTGAATGCAGTATCAAGAATTAACAAGAATATAGCAACAGTTATTGATAGTCAAAGATGCAGGTGAAAGAACTATTGAAGAAAACTCCAGTGAAACGTCTACACAATATATGAAATCCACCATAGAAGAATGCACAATTATGCACAACTACATTGGATTGGAGAACTTTTAAAATAAATATATTACACTACCTCCGTCCCCAAGTATAAGACCCTCTTGAGAAACGTCTGTCTCTTTTTATACAACCTAATTTGAATTTTCAACTGCATTAATAATTTCCTTACAAACATACCCCCCTGAACCAACAATAAATGCTACGATGGAAACATAAACGAACTCTATCTTGAAGGATGAACTTGTTGAAATAATATCAATTACTAACAAATTTCATAGTACTGCCAACTTTCTTAATTTCTGCGATTTAGTCAATAGGGTCCTATATTTAGATACTTGAGGTATAACTGCATACAATTTCGGTTGGTCTATATAGTTTTCATGAATCCCCTAAGTTGCACAGGTCTTGCAATGAAAACAAGACTATTAAATGCCGAATAAACAAGAAGCAAAAGGGAAAAAACCAAACCTCCAATATCTCATGCATCCTCTTCATGTTAAGTGCAGCATCACCTTCAAACTTAAGTCTAACAATCTCAGAAGTCTTCCACCTCTCATGAATCTTATCAACAGCAGCTTGAGTAACGCCACCACCCCCGATTCTCGTCTTATGCTTCTTCATAAAAGTTAACTTCAGCAACCTCCTCAATTCAGACTCAGGAAGAGTCAATTCTGCCATAGAAGTCTTACTCTTCTTCCTCGAACTCGTCCTCTCTTCAACTTCTTCATCTACAACTGGTTTCTCCCAAGGAAATCTCACTTCACCACCATCACCACTTCCATAACTTCCAATCCCAAATGGTGATTCCGACGAAAACCCGCCTCTTGTATTAGGCAACATTCCTTCTTCTACATAAAATATATCCTCCACTGACCCTTTTTCTATCACTCCTTCTTCTTCTATATTCTCATTTTCATCGCTTTCATACCCAAATTTCTTCAATTTCTCAACAATTCTATCCATTCTACTACCACCATGACCCTCATCATCAGAGCTATCAAAATCAGATTTTGATGAATGCCCATTTCCAGAACCTTGATAATTTAAAACCCCGCGTGGCGGTTTCGAGCGATTGTGTTCATTCCAGCGTTTTAACCATGTATCAGTGCAGAAACTCTTATGGTAAAAAGTGGGATTTTTTGAAGAAAGATGAGTGAAATTTTTGGAGGGTGTTTTAAAAATGAAGCTTTTGTGGATTGAAGAAGAAGAAATTGTGGTGAAGAAACGGAGAGAATGATGGAAGTTAGGAGAAGTATGAAATGGGTGAAGTTGGCGAGTGGGAAGAAGAGCCATTGATGAATGATGATATATTCACATGAATGAATGAAGAGTGGAAATTAAAAGATGATTATGGTGTTGGGTTAAAATTGAAATTGAAATTGAAATTGAAGATGAAGATTCTGGTTTTTCTTACTCTGTTCTGTTCTGGTTTTTGGTAGCGCCAAAGCTTGATACTAGTGAGTAGTGGATAGAAAACTGGAAAGCTCATTTCCTTCTCCCATTGCCACTATATTTTTATTTTTTTTTTCTCCAAAATTATTGGGATGGTAATTTATCATTCTCATTAGATGTTGTAACTTTTTTTTTACAATAAAAGAAATTTCATTCATTTAAAAACTAAAAGTAAGACGGTATAATCTCGAAGATCGTAAGTTGAAACATACTTCATTCTCATTTTGAGATAAGGACTAGCGTTAATGCTACATATATAAATATTATGAGTTAATACGATGTAATCAAACCGAAATTCAAAAATCCTTACAAACAATCTAATTTCTTCCTCAAATAATTGAAGATCAATAATATTGAGATATTCATGGTCTTCATTGTTGTCCAACTCTAAAAAAAATTGTGTAAGTGTTTGATCAAATCTACTTCGACTATAGGTGGTCTCTGAGATGACCAACTGAACCAATTGATGACAAGTCGTTGATAAGACTGAGAGAATTATGAATTTGTTGATAATCGTCATAAGTCCCTTACTCCAAAAATAGTATCGATAAAGGGAATTGTTCTTAGACATTTCAACGAAGCATAACAAAGAAAACCTTAAAACCACAAAAATCTACACCAACTTTTGTCTGCCGGCTCAAGAGCAACCTTAGCTCGTTCTACGACTAAATCTAAAGGCTTTCGTGGGGGCCAGAAAAAGACTAAATCCAGCAGAGGAAAAAGAAACATGGAGTATGAGTAAACACGAAAACATTATACTTGTGTGGTTTTCATCTTCCAACACAATTTTGAGTCTATCATGCGAGTGTGGTCTAGGTGGTGGTCGCACGACGGTAGTGCAAAATGAGAGAACTTTCAGGATGAGAACGGAGAATAGTCCTCCAAATAGCAGGAAGAGCAGTGAACCTCCGTCGGAGGAAAATCAAACCGCTTACGCTTTAAATGGAGAAAAGATTAAGGTTTTGGCAACGCATGAATAGATCAAAGGAGAAGTAGACGATGCACATGAAGGGGAAAGGAGGAAACATAAAGGGGATTTGAAACACCATAAAGGGGATGTGAAATCACTGTTTGTCGTCAATCCTACTAGAAGAAAACCCTAACAGAGCGACACAAGGATCTCGATTTCAAGTTGATATAATAAAAGAAGAGTGTTATGGACACTCTCTTTCGAACCCTCTTTATAACACCCACTCTCTTATTGAGTGGAATCCATATGAGTATCACACATTGAAAATATATCCCGTAATAAGACCCGCATGTGCTTCATCCAATAGAAGAGTAAGTGCTAGACAAAATGTTAAAAAGAGAGTGTCCTGGCATTTATAAAAATGTTTTGTCTTACGGAATAAGGGATTACATAGATGATCACGCTCACAAGTGTGGCTAGTTAATTGATTATATATCTAACCGTTTATTCCGTCAAGCATCTAATTTCCATAGTTTTCTCAATTTTACAAAGTGTGTTGTAGGTTGTAGTACAAAATTAATGTTTTAAAAAGTAGTTAAATTTGAAAATTGATATCTATTCAACGATTCCTCAAACAATAATTGTTAGAATCAGAGATCGAATTTATATTTCTTTAGGTCTAGTTGGAAAGTAGGCTCTAGATCTTGGTTCAATTTTATTTCTTTAGGTCTTGTATTACCCTTTATGTCATGCCTTATGTTTTTATAAATGACATAATGGGTGATACAAGACCTAAAGAAATAAAATTGAATCAAGATCTAGAGACTACTTTAGTTGGTTAATTAGTTGGTTACTCATTGTTTCATTAATACATAGGCAGTAAGTAATAACATGTTAACATGTTAAAATAACTAAATGAGAATGGAACAAAAGGGAATTGCAATTGCATGCAGATTTATGTGCATGCAAAGTATTTATTCAATCTTATAATTAAAATGCAGATGAAATGAAGCCATAATTTATTTTCCACCCTTGCATCAAAGGATAAACAAGGTGGTTACATGGCACTAGACTTTCATCTTCATTCATACACACATGCATAAATATAGAAAAATGTAGACAACAACAGAAATTCAAAAACATCAAACTTTCCCAAATTAAGCTATAGCAAACTTATAGTAGTAACCTCTTCCCTCTCTCAGATTCACATCTTGCCATTCTGTGGAGCGGCAGCATCATCACGGTGGCAACACTTGTAGTTAACAGAACTCACCTCCATCACACGTCCACAAGTAGGATTTGGGCATGATATAGTAGCTATAACATTTCCATTGATATTGTTATCAACATTAATGATTTCACATGGTTGCTTAATATATGTATCTTTAACCTTAGTCTCATAATATTCTTTGAATGCAATATCAAATCCTTCTTTTTGTAGCACTCTATCATTCCATATATCAAAATCAGCCAAAGTTTGATACATAGGCTCACCATGCCCTAAAAGCTTAACATTGTAGCCTTTGGTGAGAATAACCCAACCTTGTGGATCTTGTTTGAGGCAAAGTAAACTCTTCACAATATCTTGAATCTCACAGTCTATACCATCTTGGTGTTTCTTGAGTCTCTTGTTTTCTATTTCAATCCAAAAACGAGGAACAATCCTAGGGTCATCTTTTCCCAAGTGATGGTGTTCTATTATAGCATCTGCCCTTATGATAGTTTCATGCCTTTTTGTTTTCTCCAATGCTAATGTGAAGTCTTGGATCCATTTTTTGTCACTACCTCCATAGATGAATATGTATCTGTCTCCTTTCACCTAGTAACTCACAAAGAAAACATATATGTATGAATCACAAAGTT
>Ga0315915_1010793_pt1 | contig 10028 bp, 5 predicted proteins | sample MpolbnodulesMG_FD_207738 | JGI IMG/M metagenome (GOLD analysis project Ga0315915, IMG submission 207738) | Medicago polymorpha root nodule microbial communities from Los Angeles, California, United States - branched nodules | ecosystem: Host-associated > Plants > Roots > Nodule | place: USA... | reverse complement strand
TATATTTTAACTAATCTATGGTATAAATAAAATGTTTAAACGCTTCAACACGAATAAAATTATACGTAAAGACAACACGAAAAAAACTGGTTATTGAAATACAAATAGGACTTTAAAATACGAATGAAAATAATTAACTGGTCAAAATTTGGGGTATGACAATGTTGTATTTGGGTTATGTGGAATCAGTGGAACAACAAAGTTTTCAAGATTAAGGAAAATACAATTCATCAGATGTTAGATAAAGTCAAATTACATTCGTTTTGGTGGTGGAAAGCTTATAATGTTAATCTTGGTTTAAACTCTCATGTGTGGTGGACGAGCCCTTTTGTTTGTATGGGCATCAACTAAGTCATTTTTTCCTTCTGTTTTTGGTTTTGTGTTAACCGTAAACTTTTGAGGTTTTTTCTGACACACTTTATGCTAGTAAGGACTTTCAGTTCGTGTTAATATAATCCATTTTTGTTTGTTAAAAAAAAAATTGTTGCAGTTATAATATTTGGCGTTTTGACCTTTAAAATTTATGTTTTAAACCGAGTAAATTGTGTATTGTTCACCATATCGTGCAATTCATAACACCAAATTCAGAATAGTCAACATGACAATGACCGATGGTGATCAAGTAAGAATTATTTTAACTAAAAGTAATAGAAAAATATACATTTCATATTAGACCGATTATAATATAACTCAAATAGCATTGTGATAAATAAGCTCTTTAATTAAATTATAGAAATTATTGTATGATGATCCTCCCACATTAGTAGCATCTGTAGCTTTCTTCTTCCACTCCAAGCAGTTTTGTCTCATCTCTTTTCCTTTTTCTCCTTCCATCATTTCCATCACAAGTTTGGTTATCTCTTCCCTTTTCACATCATAGTTAATTTCCATCCCTATTTTCCAAGTGTTGCATATATACCTACAATTTGTTTGTTGCTCAGCAAAGAAAGGCCAACAAATAGTAGGCACACCATAAGAAATAGTTTCAAGTGTGGAATTCCAACCACAATGAGTTAGGAATCCACCAACTGCTGGATGAGAAAGCACTTGATCTTGATAGCACCAACTAGTTATGTATCCTCTATCCTTTACCTCATCTAGAAACTCTTGAGGCAAAGATGAAGTCTCTTCACCCATTACTACATCTGGTCTCATAATCCATAAAAAAGGTAACTTGCTATTTGCTATCCCCCATGCAAATTCTTTCAAGTGATGATCTGTCATAACAGTTATACTTCCGTAATTAATATATAGTATTGAGCCAGGTTCCCATTTACTCAACCATTTTATGCATTCTGAGTCATTTTTCCAAAAACTTGAACCACTTGCTGCAAAACCATTTTCTTTCTCAGGAAAATGCCTACCAAGCATGTGAAGTGGGCCAATGCTATATATGTTAGGGTTTTTAGCCCTAAGGGTGTCAAGTGCTTCACCTTCTAATTCTTCAAATGTGTTAATGATGATTGCCGATGATCTCACACAATTTGGTGGCTCAACACAAAAGAAATCAAACATAATATCATTTAGATCAGTGACTCTCATGAAGCTTGGAAGGTCTTTCAATCTGATATCTTTAATTCCAGAGATCCAATCTAAACTTGTATCCAACGTGCCATCGGCAATAAAATTTTCATCTAATAATTTGACAAAAGTAAGTTACTCAAGTTTCACAATATGATTATGAAATAATGTTTTTTTTATAAACGAAATGATGTCAACAATCGATCATGTGTGTGGATTTAGAAGTAATTACGATAAAAATGAAACATTTTTAATTTTTAATGATTTGACAATTATAATTAATTTATAGTTTAAAAAATATTCGCGCTATGCAAATTAAATTCAATATAAACTAAGGTAAATTGTATATTTTGTTGTTTTAATAAAATAAAAATGTACACCATGGGTCTAACGGAAGAAACTAAGTTATGTGGACGGATTTAAAGACTAACCATATCAAGCGCCAAAAATAATAATATATGTTTTTTCTATGAAGTACAAATACTTCAAAATTGATTTCGTACCGTATTTGATACGTATCCTGCATCGATACTGGTTCGATACGTTCTGATACGTATCGGAAGAGTATCCGACAATTAAATTTTATTTTTAAAAAAAACAATTATCCCATATTTTTCATATACTTCGAATACACGTGAGTGATATGGTAGTGGAAAACCGATACACACGATATATATGATTTTTCTATTGTTTTTTTTTCTTCTATTTTTTCTTAAAAAAGAAAAGAGGAAAGAAACGGATATTAGTGTTAACTCAAATAACACTTAACTCTTAAGAACTGAATATTAAGCAATTATGTTCTTTTTAGGATATAGATGTACAACACTATTTTTTAGGATATAGTATGAGCTAATTAAAGTATACTAAAATAAAGAAATAAAAGTAGATTACCTAAATATTCATATCGCATTAAAAATTTAATATTTTAAAAGTATTCATAGAAATAAATCTAACAACATCTAATATACATCATTTATCTTATATAATAGTAAAAAAAAATAATCATAGTATATTACCTTTTCTTGTTTTAAAAAAATCATAATATATTACCTAAATAGTGCACATATGGCATTAACGATTAGAATATGCTTAGAATATTGCCTCGGTGCTAATGTCATTTTCATTAGTTTAATACTATAAAATACTTATCTGAAGCAACGTTGTGATTCATCCGGTCGAGAAGTGTGCGAAGAGGTATTCTTTCATGGTCACAAGACCAAATCAATAATGTGTGGACACACATACATAAAAAGATTCTCCTTAAAATATTCAATCATCTTTTTGTTTTATCAATTTTTTCATTATTATTAAAAAAATACTACTTTATATGTGTGTGACCAAACACTATTTCTTTGGTCATGTGACCATATTAGAATTTCTCGTGTGTGAACATTAGTTTAGCTACTTGAATTTAGGTTTAGAATTGGAGTTAGTCAAGCCACGCTTGTAGCGTGGATCCAATCTTTCCCTCTCTCTGTGCCCACTACATTTTTATTGGTACCTTGGCAAGTGACAACTATGTCTAGGGTCCATGATTGGCAACACATTTAATAATATAAGGGTCATGTTATGTCCTTAGGATAAGGACAATTGTTAAAGATTTAAAATTAAGAACAATTGATAATTTTTATGTAGATTTTTTTTTTTAATATTTTAATGTGTTGAATATACAAACTTTAAAATAAAATTTTCATTTTAAATTCTATATCAAGTGTCATTAAGGAATTTGTTAGCATTTCCGTTAATACAATTGTGATTGTTAATTAAGTTACTATCTTTAAGTGGTTAATGATCTCCAATAAAAAATAATTATTTAGGAGAATTGAGTTTTTCAATAGAATAATTATTGATCAAATTTTATTTATTTTTTGTCGAACTATGGATTAACAAGATCATATACTTCTAAAAACTAAAAGGGGTTAAGAAAAAAATAATAATTAAAATTGTTGAATCAAGATCAAACAATTTAAATTTAATATTTTTTATTAAAATATAAATAAAAATGTGTATTGAATTTTCGACCGAGCGACTCAATGACGAATATTATGAATGTGTAAAAAAAATTGACCGCAAAGAATCCGATTTGGACTACTTGTTGACTCATTTGTTGGCTAGCTCCAGTGTCTATGCCATTTATTGGCTCACTAATAAAAAAAATTCATGTTGTTTAAGTACTTCATCCCATTAGATTATAAGGGAAAGAAAATATAAATAACTAAATTATTTTTGGAATATTCTTAGGTACTTTTGAGATTTGTTATACCAATATTCTCTAGAAAAAATAATTTCAAATTTAAAGTAAATTTAAAATAATTGAATTATAAAATGACATATCATTAAAGATTGTTAGTTGAGTATTAATCTAATGTATAAAGATACTTCTTACGGTAACTATTTTTTTGACAAAACTTACGGTAACTATTATAAACAAAAACAATTGAATAACTGATATACCTAATCTATATTATATATTATATACATCAATTATTTAATGAGTTTTGCTAGAAGTCACCCATGAAGGTGTCTTTTAGCAACTCACACCTCAAGGTGTGATTTTCACTTTTTAGTTATAACTTTGCTAAAAGACACCTTCATAAAAATTAGTTGGTGTCTTTTAGCAAATGCTCATAGAATAACTTGCTAAAAAACACCATTATAAAATGTGTCTTCTAATAAAACCCTTATTTAATATATCTAAAAAGTGATATTTTTTAATTATAATAACCATAGGGAAGTATATACTAATTTTAGTTAATTGAAGTTACAAAATTTAACTTTTGCAAAATCATCGTTAAGAAACATAGAGAAAAAGATCAGTTTAGTTTACCTTTAAATGGAAGAATTCCTCTTTTGACAAGCTCCTCGAATTGCAAATATGCCACAAACCCACAAGTAGAAGCTGTCCAAAGCTGTATCTCTCGAATGCCTAAATCCTTAGCCACTCTTCCAGCAAAGTCATAATTGCCATCAGCAATTATACAAGTAACTGGAATATGAGGTGATGAAGTGTTGAGCTTACTCACAAGCTCTTTGAAAGGAGCATAGCAATTTTTTCTAGTTGCATCACACAACGTTGGAATATCTTGTGTAGCATCTTTATCAAATGGAGGCAAACCATCAGGTATGGTCTCAAATTGAAAATCTGGTAGACCCTTCACAAAGTCAGCTCCAAGAGACTTTACCAAACGTTTGTGGTTGAATTCAGTGTTCACAAAGGTTATGTGAAAACCATTACAACGTAGGAGTTTGGCTAGTTGCATGAAAGGGTTCACATGGCCCTGTGCTGGAAATGGTACTAATACAACATGAGGCTTTTGGCTATGACTATGAGGAGGTGGAGGAGTATACTCTATTTTATTTTGCTTTTCTTGAGACATTACTGTTGGATTGATATTTTTGTGGATTTAAATGGAGCACTTATGTTTGTGAATGAATAGGGTGAAGAAGAAGAAGGACTAGTAAAGTAGTACAATGGCGGTGAAGCTTTCTCCTTGCTATCTTGTCTATATATATAAATATATATGTAATAACAATATAATAGTAATTGATTGCTTTATTTTACTCCTTAAAATAGTAGGACACACCGGATCGCGTGTTGCGCTCTTTTTTTTTTTTTTTACATAGCATAGTTGATTTACAACATTAAGTGTTCAGAAGCGACGAATTATGGATCCGAACTAGTATCATTTTTTTGTTTGAAGAAAATCCTTGTTTGTCAAACGTCTTTATCAAACTAGACTCTTGATCCATGCTACTGCATAGGTCATACCACGTAGAAGTTAATTAAATTAGTCGCAAAAATGTAAACATATATAGTTAATAGAAGTTTTATAACAATTTAAAAATATGTTCCCTTCTAAGATAGCAATAACAACAAAATGAAATGGTAACATACATAACAAAAATGTTTGAACATTGAACATCAAGATACATTACGAAAGACTTCGTGATAAACAACATTTGAGGTCATATTAGTGTTCTCTCCATCTTCGTCAACAATTAGTATTTTCAAACCTTATTTTGAAGTGACTCTGGAAATTGCAACGTACAACTGACCATGTGAGAACACATGACTCGGCAAATAAATTCTAACGTTTTTAAGTGATTGCCCTTGACTCTTGTTGATTGTCATAGCAAATGAAACAGATATTGGAAATTGTCTTCTTTGAAATTTGAAAGGAATTTTAACATCAGACGGTGAAAGAGATAACCTGGGTATGAAAACTTTTTCACCGATGTTACTTTCAGATATAACCTTTGCTTCAAACACAAATTTTCTCATTCTGGTTATGATTAACCTTGTTCCATTGCATAATCCTAACTTTAGATCAATATTCTCAAAAGCATAATTGGAACTTCAATCTCCAATCTTATCTTGTGATGTGGGAGTCCTGAAGCATTTATTGTGTTGAGAAATTCTAGAGTGTGGACATCATTAACAACATCACAATTCTCATTCTGTGTCAATGGAGTATCATAGCTCAAATATGTCTTCTCTTCACCAGGCATCAAATCTAACATGTAATCATTGATCTGAAGTTTCGATTGCCATCAATATTTTTCGCAAATCATTAAATTGCGCTCATAGAAATTAATTGAATTTTCGCATATCATTAAGTTGAATTTTCGCATATCATTAAGTCTTAACCTGAAATTTCGATTGCCATCAATATTTTTTTAACCATTTGATATCCTTAATTAAAATTTCCTTCATAGCATGATTTTCGTGATCTATACAATATTTTTTGTTAAATGCTAGTTAAAACTAAAAGTGTATTATTCAAACGAAGAAACATTTTAAAACCATTATTTTGGCTCCATGAAGGATTATGGTACAATATTAATTGCTTGTAAAAATCATCCATAAATTGCATTTAAGTTCAATAGTCAAACGAAGAAACATTTTAAAACCATGAATTTGGCTCCATGAAAGATTATGATACAATATTAACTGCTGGTAAACAATCATCAATAAATTACATTTAAGCTCAATAGTCAAACGAAGATACATTTTAAAACCATAAATTACATTTAATTTAAAAGAGAGCACATTAAATTGGAAATATATTACTTTTTATTACATTGAAATCAAAAGAAAGCACATTAAACTGGAAAGATAAACCATAAATTGCATTAACATGTAAAGAAAATTCAAAAACATCAAAATGGATCTAAAAACATAAATCCTAAAAACTGCACACCATCAATTGCACTGCAGACATCAAACTCTCATGACAGCTGGGCGCTTGACTTGGATCTAATGGAGCTGAAAAAGATCAAAGATTCAAAGAAATTAGTGCAAGTTCAAAAATATATATGGAACAGAACATAAGAGATCAAGAAAGAAGATGAAAGATGGTTAGATTTTGCGGTGTTATTTGTACCCTTCAAGCAGTGCAAGACTAAGAGAGTTTGTGCATCACTTTCCATTGTTAAGTCTAAACTGTTTTGACGTAAAAATGATGGCAGAAGAGGATAATGAAAATGCATTCGTTAATATACATGGAAGGTTATGAGATCTACGACTGAGATGTAGGGGTTGGTTGACTCAAATCATGAAACATTAATACATGAAAGTTTATGAGATCTACGGCTGAGATGAAGGGAGTGGTTAACTGAGTTGATTAACATTAATTACGGATTAGGGAGGGAAAAAGAGGATGATTAGCACTGTTTTCAATTGTCATTATGGCATTTCTGTATGAGAGAGAAAGTGAGGAGTTTGAAAATAGAGTTTGAATCAACAGCTGTGATTACGTGTGTGGTTGAGAGATTAGATTAGCAATAATTACATGATTAAGAGGGAAAAATGCAAGGGATTAGAGCAAACATGATAGCTCATCAAGTATAGCTTTTATAATAAAGGATACTCCAATCATTAGTCTACCAGTGGTAGCTACTGCTTGAAATTTATAATACTTGCTTGAAATTTACTGCCTGCACCATTAATAGGGACTTTATGGGACTACCAGTCCAGTGGTCCACGTTTGGGACCGACATTTCTGGCTGGGCCTAACATCCGTTGGTTTAACTAACTCATGGGGCATGGCAATTTCTTGAAAATTGTTGTTCACACGTATAAGAAGGCTGAAACACACATATAAAAGATCGTAATACCGCTCTGTAGTTAATTGCCATCAGTTTCGTTTTTCATCGGCAGTTAACTGCTGATGGAACCCCGACAGTTAACTGCCGCCGATTCCATCGGCAGTTAACTGCCGCGGAAAACAATTATGCAGACAGTGAGTTCTGCATAATGCAACCAAGCCATTTTCGGTCAGTTTCTACCTATAATTCAACTTGAGCATTTCCAGAGGCAATATTATTCGTACAACATTGATACTCAATCATAAACAAGAAAAATGCATTATCTTTTACAGCTATCCATAATTAAATTAATTCGACATAGACTTAAAATTACACGAATGTTTAAAATTCATCAAAACATTAAAGAGTGTCTATAATTAAACAACACATTACATATAATTAAATTAAATCTCTACTGACATTCTACGCAGTTGCAGATGGAACGAACATACATATATAATATATTATCTTCCACCATATTCCTAAACATAAATCCGACGTCACTATCGTCCCGAATAAGTCAAGGCACAGAGTTCCCCGTTTTCCACGCATGTTCATCTTTATCTTCTCCTAAGTCTATGCAAGGCCTTTGAGCAAATAAGTGACGTGTATATTGATTTTCACCAAGATGCTCAAATAAGTGTTAACTTCTGCCTTCAAATCATCAATTGAGTCGGTCGGCGTTATCATAACTTTAATTGTCTTTTTAAAAGCGGAGTGTCGAACACGACCTTCAATTTTTGCAACCTCGGACATGTTTCACTTCACAAAAGCTTTATGAACATACATTAGAATGAAATAAGTATTGCACTAATAAGGAATAAATAAGTATTGCACTAGTTTCACCACATAAAAGTCATATTTTCATATATTTATATAAATTACATAATGATAGTTATATAATGGCCACAAAAAATTGGCATTACAATATCGACCCAAAAAATATGTCGGTGTAATTTCTACCAAAAAAGAGGATTAACACCGACAAAAAATCACTCATCAATCACCAAGTGATTGGGGAAGATCAAGTGAAATAGAATCTTCTTTATCTTCCCCAATAATTTCAAATTGTTGCTTTGATTTTTCGAGAGTGTCGCACAAAATAGGTTCCGCTTTGTTTGACTTCTTTTTTGGTTGGGCCAGTTTATCTCCCTTTTCAATAATCATGAAATGTCGGAACAAATCATAATGATCCAAATACTCATCTTCACAGGTCATTGTTTCTTCATTCTTGTGATTGTGCCACTCCGTAGATGATGGAGGTAGTGGACAACCATCCTTCCAAAAAATAAGCACAAAATGATTCGGAATTAAGTCAAGACACATGATGGGGGTTTTTTGCTTAGCCGATGGTGGTCTTCTTAGTGGGAAAAAAGATTCTGATTTTCAAATTTCAAGATTTGTCAACAAGACCACACACCTTTTGTAATAATTAACAACAATGTGTCCCATGTCTGAAAAAGTCAACCACTTATCAACATGTGCAATACCACTTATATTTGCGGGAGGATGTAAGCCATTTAAAATGTAGTTATAACTATTCTCACCCGCATATACTTTCACATAATCATCTCAATGATCTTTCAACTCTTGAATAAGATGTCTACGAATCATGATGTGACTTTCTTCGGTCAATCCCATGAACTCGGCTATAGCCCAAAACCCACAATGTACAGGGTCGGCCCTTGGCATAGGTCGGGAGTGCGATGGCCTAGGACCCATGCCGGTAGGGGGCCTTAAAAAAATTTATGGTGGGGGGTGCATATAGAAATATTTGGTTTTTGGGGGTGTATATAGCAAAATTTATTGAAAGGCCCAAACATTGACATGGTGAAAGGCTTGGCAGAAGTCTGATGTAGCTCAAAAGTAAGTATTTTTGTGTATCGTCTCCACAAAGACTAGCGCGATATTTAAGCCGTTCAACAATCGTTGTCGTTCTAAACTTATAGTTCAAATGATTGATTGATTAAAAACTAATCTAAATTGGAATATAGCAATAAAATTGAGACGAGGTCGAGCAATTCACGCCTGGGGTTAAAGTCGTCGACCAAGCATTGAATAATGCACTCTTATGATTACCTAAATGGATTCTAGTTTTACTCGATATTATCACATATCGCTCAACAACATCATTCGTGTCCAAATGATGTCGTGATTTCTAATGGGTCGTTTAAATGTCGATTTCCCAAACTATTAAACAATCCATAGTCGATTACATCGTTGTATTGTCGATTTCCCAAACTATTAAACGATACAAAAGTTTTGAGTTTCAATATTCAAAGTGATTATCAAAACCTAAATTTCATGTCTAGAATTAAAGTTTTGCTAGATTATTATTCTAACCCTAGATTCAAAAGCATCTTTCAACATCATTTCAAATCAAAGATATAACATTAAACACAAGAATAAAATCAACATCA
>Ga0315915_1010789_pt1 | contig 10030 bp, 8 predicted proteins | sample MpolbnodulesMG_FD_207738 | JGI IMG/M metagenome (GOLD analysis project Ga0315915, IMG submission 207738) | Medicago polymorpha root nodule microbial communities from Los Angeles, California, United States - branched nodules | ecosystem: Host-associated > Plants > Roots > Nodule | place: USA... | reverse complement strand
ACCGTCCTCATTGATATGTGGGCAGAATTGCATAACCTAGATGAAGATGGTACACATGCAATGGCCATTGTCCATGATTTAATCACCAGAAATTTGATTAATGTCATAGCTACAAGGTAAACAATATTTTTTTGGTTCTTGTCATTATAAAGCAAATAAGTTAAACTATTCTATCAAATATATTAGATTATTCTCCTTGTCAGTGTTTTGGTTCTTCCCTAGGTTACTTAATTATGGTAGTTGTACAGGAAAGTTGCAACAGAAACAGATATGTACTACAATAACCACTATGTCATGATGCATGATCTCCTCAGAGACCTGGCAATCCGTCAAAGAAAAGGGGAATCATTCGAACAGAGTAAAAGACTGATCATTGACTTAAATGGAGATAATCCTCCTGATTGGTGGATTGGACCGAATCAGCAAGGAATCATTGGTCAGAAACAACTAAAGGTTTCTGCCCGCATATTGTCTATATCAACTGGTATATTTCTATGTCTAAATTATATGCACCCTTACAAATGAAAAATTAACTCCATTTGATAGAAAAATAATGGTCTTGACGCTTAAGAGACTCTGCCAATAGTGGTTTCATGAGTTGACTGGATTATCCGTTCACTTGATCAATGTTCTTTCATGGCATCTCACTTAATAGAAAGTGTTCAAAGATAAGAATAAAGTTGGATAATACATAAAAGCAATTAGATTTTTATTTTATTTTCTGAAGTGACAATTATTTTGGAACAAATGGTGCAATATGAAATACTCATTTTCATGTCATCCACCATATCCTATGCTTATTTTCATATATGGTGTTTTTTCAGATGAAAATTTTTCTTCGGATTGGAGTGATATGCAACCTGACGAAGCTGAGGTTCTGGTTTTAAATCTTCGATCTGAACAGTACTCATTGCCGGATTTCACAAAGAAAATGAGCAAACTGAAAGTTTTAATAGTTACAAATTACGGTTTCCATCGTTCTGAGTTAATCAAGTTTGAGCTACTTGGGTTTTTGTCAAACTTGAAAAGAATTAGGTTGGAGAAAGTGTCAGTCCCTTGCCTATGCATATTGAAGAATCTGCGAAAATTATCCCTTCATATGTGCAATACAAGGGATGCTTTTGAAAACTGTTCTATCCAAATTTCAGATGCTATGCCAAATCTTGTGGAGTTGAGCATTGACTATTGTAATGATTTGATTAAATTGCCCGATGAATTGTGTAACATTACCACATTGAAGAAGCTCAGTATCACAAACTGCCACAAGTTTTCTTTAATGCCTCGGGATATTGGAAAGTTGGAGAATTTGGAAGTGCTAAGGCTTTGTTCATGTTCTGATTTAGAAGAGATGCCAGAATCTGTTGCAGGCCTTAACAAGCTACGTTGTCTCGACATCTCAGACTGTGTGAGTCTTTCAAAATTACCGAACGATATCGGTGACTTGAAAAAGCTTGAGAAGCTCTACATGAAGGGTTGCTCAAACTTGAGTGAACTTCCTTATTCTGTCATCAATTTTGGAAATGTAAAGCATGAAATGCATGTGATCTGTGATGAAGAAGGTGCTGCATTATGGGAACAATATCCCAACATTCCCAATCTAAAGATAGATGTGCCTAAAGTCGAGAGTAACTTAAATTGGCTTCATGGAACTCGTTCGTGAGTGTTGTTTCACGAAGAAAAAGTAACTTGAACTCATGTTGAACTTTTAAGCAATGTTGCAACACATATGTTTTCCTATTTAAATTAGAAAACATTTCACTCCCCTCTCTTAAGATTAGTTTGAATTACATTCTCATTCCCTTTGAATAAACAACTTAATTAATCGCTTCTGATATAAGTGTTTATGTATAATCTATTTTTATAACAAAAGATAAAATTAAATTAAATTGTTTTCATATAATTGTTATCGGTTTATTTTCTAATTTTATGTTGTTTATTCTCGCGAACATGATAATCTAATTTTCTTTAGATTGGATTTGATGATTATTCATTCACTTTGAAACTATTTGAAACTTGGAATTTATGACCATATAATTTATGAGTTCTAATTTGTGCAATTTGAGACTTATGTTTATTTAGTAATTTTTGTGTTTAATGTTTTTCTTTGCTTGATCACCAATGAATTGAACCTAAAGAGATAAATCACTATTAACTCTATGTTTTATCGCTTAAACTAAAATTAACTGCTTAGACATATCAAATCGATTAGTTGTGACCTATAATTTAACGTGCAACTTGTTTTTGATAACACTAGATTTCACCTAAGACTTTAGGGATGCTCTCTTAGATAAATAGATCTGGAGTCAAAACATTAGTCTTGATTTATTTTGTTAAATTGTCACAATATGGTAGAAATTCAATTGTTATTACTAGAACATCTATTACAAAATAGTGACAAAGAGAGAATTCATACAATCTTATCACTTTTTATGATATCTGTCTCAATCAATTTTATTTTAATTTACAAAAACGAAACTTTTTACGCAAACCCTCTGTTTATCACCTAACTAAAATAATAATTTCTGAGTTATTTAACTAATCACAATCTCTCTGAAGACGATATTATTTATCTGTATTACTACTTGAACGATTTTGTACACTGATCAAATTTGATATCATATATTTCAAACAAACTAAACTTCTAGTTTCTTTGAAGATCAAGAACAAGTTAAAGATCGAAGCCAAATGGATATTTATCAACAAGGACATTTATTACCAAAATGGATTTCGAATAAAATACTATATATATTAAACTATAATGGCTAAAAATAGATTTTAGATAAAATAATAAAGATAAAAAAAATATAAAAATATTAATGATAAATTATAAATCCAAAAACTATTTAAAATAGCATCTATAAAATAAATTACAAGTTCGTAAAATAAATTATAAGTTCACGATGAAATAACATTTATCAAACATTCTTTTGTCATATTCTCGTGAACTTAAGACAGTTGTTATACTTTTTTTATCATGAATTTATAAGCTATAAATGATCTAATCTACCTCCCTCGTGACCTCTTTTATAGCGAGATGGTGTACAAAACAATAAATAAAACGTGAATGCGGAACTAGTACGACCAAACCAAGAAACTACAACGAAATGTAGGCAAAAGGTAAAGTGGGGTAAAAGGACAATCTCTATCTATAAATAACTTAGTTTTCTTTGTCATCCAATGCTAGATTCCACAAAAACAACAAAACACATTATTACTTGCATAGTTATGGCGGATCTAGTGGGTGGAGCTGTCGTTGGAGCTGTGATGGGAGAGGCTCTGAAATACCCAATTGAAGCATTCAACAGAGGTCGAAAGTACCCTTCCACTCTGGAAAGAGGCAGAAAAACTTGCAATGCTTTGGCTCCTCTGGTTGAAGAGATAATAGTTTGCAACGATTCGTTGGGTCGACCAAGTGAAGATACAGAAACAGTAGAGACTATCACAGGAGAGCTCACAGAGCTTGTAAGAAAAAGCAAGAAGCCTACTTTCAAGAACTGTTTGTCTTCTCCAGCTCAACAAGAAAAGCTTCAGAAGAAACTTGACGATCTTCACTGGCATTCTTCTGTTGTTGTTCCATTTGAGAATAAAAGGGATTTGATGAAGCTGTTGGTTCTTGCGGAAAAGATTCATGGGAATCAAATAAAGTTTTGGTGTGGTGCTAGTCCTCAAGTTCCTGAATTTACTGAAAGGCTTGACCTTTTCACTGAGTTGAAGATTGAGTTGATCAAGTATGGTGTTTCTGTGTTTCTTTTGACTGGTTTGGGTGCTTCTGTTAAACCCACTCTTCAAATCAACCTTATTAGGGATCCACAAATCCAAGGTATTTGGAATTCAATCATTTTGCTTCATTTCAATACAATTCACTCTCATTGATTTAGAAAACTTTTTTGTCTTGACTAGCCAAGTTTTGTGGAAACATCTTCGTTGTTACCGTCTCAAGAACTCCCAACTTGAAGTACATTGTACAAACACTGTTTGCCCGCTGTGGACTTTGGATGCCTGAGTTTCGAAGTGACGAAGATGCAATTAACGAATTGGGACTATTATTTAGGAAAATTAGTATATATCCAATATTATTAGTCTTGGATGATGTTTGGCCTGGCTCAGAAGGCCTTGTTGATAAGTTCAGATTCCAATTGCCAGATTATAAGATCTTATATTTTTTGACAGGTGAGACTCAAGCATTGTAATTCCTACCCCTGTCACCTTGTTCAACAATTAGCTAACCACAATGTCACCCAAGTATTATCCCTCTTACTTAATATATTAAAATAAAGTTTAAATACTTATCTCTCATAACTTTCATTACTTTACTACTTATTATTTTAAGCAAGTAGAAATGTCACCAGTATTTTGCTATACAACACATTTTAAAGCAAAAATGAAATCATGCGATGCTCCTACTCCCATATATATATATAATATATAGTTTTCTACTCCTACCTTTGAATTGAACAAGATCGTCTTCACTTAATTAATCACGATATTTCCAATGTCTACAGAAACAAAACCTTTCTCAACTCCCTCTCATTCATCGGGTAATTATTTTGTGGCGCAAGATGGCGGCAATGACATCATGACACGCAATAATTTTGTGGCACAAGATGGTGGCAATGACATGTTGAAGGACATAGTGCTACGGAGGAGGAAGAAACTAAGTACAATGACTCTAGTTGCTGCTGCAACAGCAACATGGGTGTTGATGGAAGTTTATCAATTTAACTTCCTCACTCTCATCTCATGGCTCATCATGTTTGTTGTTACTTCAATATTCCTCTATTCCAACATGCTTAGACTTTTGGGCAAGTGAGCACCTTCTCCTTCCTCTACTTCTTCTAATGCATATTTCTCTATTTTTCCATTATCTAGTACCTAGAAGCTAGATATATGTAATATTGACTAGCACGGATACGTAGGCACTAATAATAATTTGAGAAAATTGAAGTGATTAAATGTAACTATATGTATCATCTCGTATATCAGTATTGGCCATTAGACACACTCTAATTCTGATGTAACACTTATTCATTCTGAAGTATTGGTGCTATGTGCTAAATAGGTAGTTAAGTTCCATTTATTTATTGTGTGAAATTTAGGGAACCACCAATATTGTTGAGGCTTGAATTGAAAGAAGAAACAATTGTGAGAATGGGAATGACAGTTCGAGTATGGATTAAAAAATCAATAATGTGGTTGTTCGTGGTAAGCATAAAGAAAGATTGGCCTGTGTTTATGGGAGTTATGGCTACGTTGTTGATAATCTCTTATGTAGGAGCCTGCATGGACTTCCTAACATTTATTTATATAGGTACATCAATGAATGTGATTAATTTCCTTTAATTATCTACTTTTTACCCCTCTTGAATTGGTTTTTATTAAATTATGTTTTGTGTTGTTCTATAGGTATAGTAGCTGGTATGACACTTCCAGTAAATAAAAAACGAGGATAAGATCAAGAGATGCATGGAGTGATTTGTTGGATAATAACATGATTTGGTCCATTGGACTGATCAAGTGCTGCCATTTTGATTTAAGTGCTGAAGTTAAAAGAAATTTCTAGAGAAATATATAAGTAGTAGAATAGTATAGAGATTTAATATTTAAATGTAATTAGTTGAGAGAAGTGTGTAACTCTATTGAAATGTTAGAATATTATCTCATGATGTGTCTAGAACTCTCATTTGGAGCCTATATAAAAGAGAGTTTGTCATTTGTAAACCAAGTAAGTAAAAACAAGTAGAAGCAAGCAAATAAGAATCAAAGTATCCTCTCAAGTAAATCGTTGTTCTTTGAAATATTATTCTCTCCTACTCAATTAATATTGTTCACACACCTCCATACACACACAAGTAGCTTGATTGCCCGTATAGTAGCTTAATTCTGCTACACTGTTAGCTTCCTTGTAAATGTCGGAAACGTTGTTCATTGAAACATTTGTCAAAAGAGTCGTAATTCTGGAAATGAGAGTGAAGCAAGGGTGAGAGTTTGAGCATCCTTGCATGGTCAGCTTGACAACCATAAGAGAGTCAGAATCAATCATAATATGTTGCAGTCCCTTGTCAATGGAGATTTCAAGACTGTGGAGAATCGCCCAAAGTCTTGCTTGCACAAAGGAACAAATGATTTTAGCAGAGCCTATACGAGGTGGACTCTAGCACATGATAGATGAAGCATGACTGTTATTAGAGGCCCTCGAGATTCTTAGATTCAAAGACAACGAAGCTTTTTGATATTTCCCTGTCCCACTATCCAAATAAGGTTATTGTTAACCTTACCCCAACTTTTACAAATCCTCTTCTACAGGTTTGAACATGGCTTGTTCACTTGAATTTTGGGCAATAAATCCGGACCGCGTCTATATTTGGCTCTGACAATTTTAACCCAAAGCGCATCCTTTCTCTTGGTTAAGGACCAATCAACTTTCATCATAGATGTAGTACTCATGTCACTGGACGAGCGTAACCCCAATCCTCCAATGTTTTAAGAGTGAAAATGGTTGTCCATGAGGCAAGATGGACATGTCTTTGAGTCAGAGAGTCTCCCCAGTTTACCCCTCTACATTTACTATCAATCTCGTCACAAAGATTTTTTAGTATCACAGTACTTTGTAGTATCACATAAGAGGGAATCGCATGAATGATTGAAAATGGTAGAGTTACAAACCTTTTGTTGAATATAATGACAATCAAGTGTCCTTTCCTACTACAAATTTGTGTCTCATTAAAACTATATAACCTTTTAAAAAAAGATTTTTTATTTATAATAGCGAACGAATGGAATATATAATAAGATCACTTAGAACAAAGGCGGATTCACATGTGTCACCGTGTACACCAAGACACTTCAGGATTTTGAGATTTATGTATTCAATACCGTACACAGAAGACCCTTGCTTTATTTCAATATTGCACACCCTGAATTTTACTTTTTTTTTTTTGGTCAAAATTTTACATTTTAAACTTGAGAAAAGCTAAAAATGTCTTTAAGACATTGCTTAAGAGAAAAAAATAAAAATATTCTATTAAAAATGGTAATGTCGTAATTTCAATTTTAAAAAGTTGTTACTCCTTTGGAGACCGAGTTGACTCTCTCAACTTTTATTACTCTTTCCTTTTTAGAGAAAGAGCTGACTCTTTCAATTTTTAGTTATTGGAGTATTACTCTGTCTGAGTTGACTCTTTCAGTTTTTAGCTATATTTATTTCTATTTTGACTATGTGTTGTTTGTGACCTTACTTTTGCTGACTTTTCAATTCCTAACATTTTTTTTTTTTTGGGTACAATTCCTAGCATTTTAATTTTACATAAATCCGAAAATGCTGAATTCATTAGTTGAACCCAAGTTAATTAACTTTCTAAAATGATTTAGCCGCTAGACCGAACTGAAACTTGTATTAGAATTAGGATAATGCTTAATGTCAAGATTGTATTTATAGCGGAAAACTTACGAATCGCATTTTTCAAACACTAGATACAACAAAATTGTCCATCAATTCTATGTCACAATGGGAAAAATATTAGAGTAACAATAACCATTGTTTATTGTAAAAAAAAAAACTATAAAAATGGATTCTGAGCTTGTATGCATTATGTTTGACCAAAAGAGAGTGAGTGGAGAAAAGCTTTAGAATAACCGACTGTGGTGCTGGCACAAGGGAAGAAAATCAAAGTGGATAGTGTCATTGTGTGGCAGGCTTACTTTGGGGTTGATTATAATCATGTTTTCAGGATTAAAATTACACAATGTTAAGTTTCGTGATTTATTCGGGACTAATTTAGTCGCGATAAATAGCAGCACCCTTAGAATTATGCAAAACATTTATATACTAATATTGCATTTTATTCTTAATTGTCCACTATTTCTTCTCATCTATTTTTTTTCTTTCTTGAGACTATTACTGTAAAAATATTTGTTTTAAAAGTCAATATTAATTTTATCAATACAAATTGCTATTTTTGAGTTTTTGTATATGTGTCATTACGGTAAAAGTTCAGAAAATCCTTACTTTTATTACCTATCTAATATTGATGATATTCCTCTTTCAAGTATCTACTAATAATTGTTTTTAAGGAAGTTTCTACTAAAAATAAATATTATGATTTTGTCAAAATGGAGAAGAGTCTCAGGTGTTTTGTGCGACAAAAAAGTACTACTTAAGTTGAAAGAAAAGTTCTATGGGACAGCAGTCATACCGGCGTTGTTGTATGGTACGGAGTGTTGGGCTGTTAAGAGTCAACACGAGAATCAAATAAATGTAGCAGAGATGAGGATGTTGCGCTGGATGAGTGGTAAGATTAGACATGATAGGATTAGGAATGACACCATTAGAGAGAGAGTGGGGGTAGCACCTATAGTAGAAAAGTTGGTCGAAAATAGGCTTAGATGGTTTGGGCATGTAGAGAGAAGACCTGTAGATGCCGTGATAAGAAGAGTAGATCAAATGGAGGAGAGTCAAGTTAAAAGAGGTAGAGGAAGACCTAGAAAACTATTAGAGGAACCATTAGAAAGGATTTAGAGGTCAGTAAGTTGGATCCAAATTTGGTTTAAGATAGAACATTATGGCGTTATTTGATCCATGTAGCCGAGCCCACTTAGTGAGATAAGGTTTAGTTGTTGTTATTGTCGTCCTCGTCAAAAATAATAGAAGCTTCAAAATTTTATGTGATAATTTAAAAATATAATTTTTCATTGGTTGAAAATAACAAAGCGTAAATTTAAAACTCTAATAGGTGAATATTTTTCATTGGTTGCTAAGAAACTTTGTTGGGATCCACAAGTCAAAGGTAGTAACTAACTAATTGATTCTCTTTTTTCCACTAAATTACTGCGATGCATGTTTCGATTGGCTTATTTGAGCTTATCAACAAGTTTGGGAAAACTTATAGAAATAGATGTTCATAGTGTGTTTTCAGCTTATTTCGATGAGCTCTCTATGATAGTTTATATCAAATCAGTTTGACTTTATTTTATCTTTTATTATTGAAATGATTTATACATGAACACTTATATGATAAACGTTTATGCTATAAGCAATTAATTAAATTGTTTATCCAAAGAGGGTGTTACTCCTGTGAATTTACTTGCTTGTTTAGTTAGTAGTTTTGTATGACATGCATTTAATTTGAAATAGGGCGTTAGCCTTATGTTATGAAATTGCATTAACTTTCCTTGTTTGGATTGATAATGACCAGTTTGTACAAGCTTCTAGTTTATTAAGGATAATAGGCATTGAGATTTTTTTTTTTCTCATTTAAAATACATTTGTGGTTATTCACTTATAGAAAAGTCTTCTAGATGTTTATGGCGAAGTTGATTTCAACTCATGCAAAGCTGTTATTCAAAACACTCATAGTTATTGCAATTGCTTGATCTTTTAATCTTTTGAGAAATTTATCTAAACTGACTTCCAATTGAGATTGGATGGCATAGAATGTAATTTTACGTAGTTTCATTCTAGTCTTTTTTTTACTCCTCTCATTTTAGGTGTATGAGATAAAACCAATTTCATCTCATTTGGCATTCAATCATAAAAAATATCCATACAATTTTATTTCATTTGACTTCATTTCAACACAATACAATCCATTCTCCTTGATTTAGAAAGCTGTTTTGTTTTGAATAGGCAAGTTTCGTGAAAACATCTTCTTTGTTACCGTCTCAGAAACTCCCATCTTAAAATGCATTGTCAAGACACTATTTGAATATTGCAAACATCTGGTGCCTGACTTTATAAACGACGAAGATTTAATTGACCGATTGGGAAATCTACTGAGGGAAGATGAGAGAAATCCAATATTATTAGTCTTGGATGATGTTTGGCCTGGCTCAGAAGACCTTGCTGATATTAGAATAAGTAATCAATAACTGAAGAGCACTTCTGAAGAATGCTTCTGAAGTAGCGCCTCTGAAGAATGCTTTTGAAGTAGTGCTTCTGAAGTGGAGCGTCTGAAGTGGAGCTCCTGAAGTGGTGCGTCTGAAGTAAAGCTTCTGAAGTGAAGCTTCTGAAGACAGATTCTGATGTGCAGATTCT
>Ga0315915_1010788_pt1 | contig 10032 bp, 4 predicted proteins | sample MpolbnodulesMG_FD_207738 | JGI IMG/M metagenome (GOLD analysis project Ga0315915, IMG submission 207738) | Medicago polymorpha root nodule microbial communities from Los Angeles, California, United States - branched nodules | ecosystem: Host-associated > Plants > Roots > Nodule | place: USA... | reverse complement strand
GATTGGAGGAGGGCTTTGGGGCTGGGAAATTTAGGGGAAAATGGAGAAAAACTTTACAATTTTTGAAAGAGTATTTTACTAGAAAATGATAAAGTAATTCTTATGATTGATATATTTTTAATTTTGAGAATATTTATAACAACATTATAGATTAAATTTGAAGAATTCATATAAACCCTCCAAAAACCATGCTCCTATACAATCTTCAAGTTCTCCCAAAGATTTTGTATTATGAAGAAAAATTAACCCGGTTCTCTATTTATTTCACTTACTCCTTCCTTTTTTCTCAAAACCCTCCACTTCCTTCTCCTCCAAACTCGCAAACAAAGCCTAAACGAGTTTGTACAGTTACGAAAACAAACCCAAGATAAAATGCTTCTTTTGGTATGAAGGAGCTTGGAGATGACAACATTTGCCTTTCCTTTTCCCATTTGGAGGTTTCCTATGGAGTTTACCATCAATGTTGTGATAAATTGAGATACCAACAATAAATATCAACAAAGATACCAACAATATATAAAGGAGAGGCCGATTAAAACCACCAAAAGGACAGAGGAGAGGCAGTCGAGAAAGTTGGGAGAAATACACGACAAATGTAACACAGCATGGCAACATATGGATTTTACGTGTCAGGAACATGTGTAGATTGTGAAGGCACATGAGAATGTGTGTGGTGAAACTCAATCACACGACTTCAGGGATTGGTCGATCTCTGGTGGTGAGTCTCGTGATAGGGTCATCATCACAAAAAATATGATGTATAGTGCATTCAAATAGGTGTGAATTGTGAATAGTAGGGGTTAAACAAGAACTATAATGAATGAAAAAGGCACAATGATAGAAAACAATGACGATCCAAATTGCATTGAAGAAGCGAAAATCTTCAATGAGGGTGTGAAAAAACAGCAAAGTCGATAACTTTGTTTTATTCGAAAGCAAAATCCAAAAACCCAGAGCTAGTGATACCATGTTGAAATTATTGTGGCAAAACTGAATAGATATTCCATTAGAGAGAGTTATCCTTTTATAGGAGAAATGCATAATGTGAACTCCTAAAATTAAGGAGTGATATCATCAACAATAAACAAAATAAAATAAAATTATGCAATGGTATCTTCTGTAGGTTGTTATATTTTACTAAATATGCAATGGTCCGACTTGAGACCATTTTTTGAGACCCATATTAAAAACACCCCTATTTTATATAGATATTTTTAACATCAATAAGAGTTAATATTAGAAAGGAAACACAACGGGTATTATAACATAAAATACAAGAGATCAGTGTCATCACATTCTATCTGGATACAACTCATCTAGAACTCGTCACTTGAAAGACATTTCAACTCTCTGTAAAAGTAACAAGTTCTAGCCTCCCCCTCGAAAATCATCTCCAATATACAACATTAATATGCACGTCTTATATACTCGACTCCCGATTAGAAAAGATACAATCAACCCAAAGACCTTGTAATACCGACTAAACAAAATATGTCGTATTATCATCCTCCCTCACTTAACTGTCCTAATTCCCCGACGCCACACAATCAAGAGAATAGAATGTACACACTGAAGTTTGAGACAAGTTATAACATGCCTAGTCTAAATCCTATCAAAGAGAAGTTGTCAAGAGAAAAGGCTAACCTTTAGTTGTGGTAGGATTCCAAATATGCTAGAAAACAAAGGATTCTTCCTCCACAAGATTCTTCTGGGTGTAGGTGTTGCCTTGCAAGCAATGAACAAGTAGATTTGACCTACAAGATTCCTCCATTTATTTATATTAGAACTAATTGAAATGAATGAAATGAGATGGAATGAATTTAGTCATAGCAAATTACATTTTTGGAACATTATAAAATATGATATAGAATATAATGAAATAAGCATTTTATCCCATTTCAGATGATACACCTTTTATTGTCTCAATACTCATGTTTGGGTTCAATAGGGTTAAGCTAGTTATTTTCTTCGTTCAACCATGAAAATATCCCAACAATGAAGTGATTTTTTTTGGGCAGCAAATAATGGAATCATGATTCATCTCATTCCAATGCATATGCATTCCCCTCTCCATTAGATATCTAAAATACACTTGATTTTTCTATTTCGATGGCAGTGTATATTTTATATATCTTTCAAAGGAAATAAATTTGAAAATTAGGATAGCTGATAAAGAAAAACTCCAAAATCTTTTTTTTTTTTAACATCAAACTTTATTGGATAAGGAGCAAGTACAAAGAGTATTTAACCCACAACTCAGAAAAGGTACAAGGGATACTCAACCCACAAAAATCAAGCACCCTACATCAAGAAGTAAAAGAAAAAAGAGGGTTTGAAAGTCATTCAGAGAATAATCATGGTCCCCCAATTTTTCTAAGGAGAAATCATCGCCACGAGGTTACTTTGATGGCTTCTACTATATCATCCATCCCCAAAATTTTAAAGGAAAAAATAACATGATTATGCGCCTCCCATATCTTCCAAATTGTTGCATGTGAGATAAACATTAGACCTTTCTGATGCTTTTTAAAGCTCCAAAAACTAAGAGCCAATAAGCTAAGGCCTAACCACAACGAAGGCATAGGTTAAGCTATGTGCGGAACATCGCACTAAAGCACGCCTGGATCCATCTGAGTCGTTGAGCCCATCTCTAACCGCCTCCTACAGAGGCGTCGCATTTCATGGAGGCAGTTATTCTCCTACATGCCTATATTAGGGTGACGTAACGTCACCCCTAAGGTACGATTTACTCTTACCATGTTTCACACATATCCACATCACTCACATACTGACTGACTTGAGCGTCAGAGTGCTTCTCCTCTACCGTGAATACCACCGCAAAGGATCAACGTCCACCGAACGGAACGTTCAACACAACTGTACTCTTTTCTAGATCTTCATTGGACAGATCATAAATACTTAGATTAATCTAATCTGACTATATTAACACTTTCAGTTGATACAATAATCCAATAGAGAAATGGGGGATTTGAGATTATTAAAGACTTTCTATAGATTGATGCAAACTACCCAAATCTTACCACTACTTTAATAATCATATTTTTTGAGTAATACTCTAATAATCATATTGAACTGCAAAAGGTTTGTATTAAAATTAAAATGATGTTTGATATATATGCACATATAGACATAACCGGATATAATCACTTCCTTGTTAACCTTCAAAATAATTGGAAGAAAATAGCCAGTAGAAGCCACTGTATACAGAAGTGATAGTTATCTGCCCCGCTATGACATGATTTGATTTTATGACGATGCAACAGGAGTGTGCAATAAATTTTCATTATAAAGGCACAAAAGGAACATGCATGGTGTTATAATTCCATGTGTATGCTATTATCTGCATCAAACTCAGAAACAAAAATCAGGTCACAGGTAAAACATATATCACAAACGAGATCGTTTTTCCATATCAGATCACACTATTCAGATGAAATAGGAAAAACATATAAGTCAAGAAATATCAGTTGATAGTTTACTTTGTCATACAAACCCTACCGTCAATAGTAAAATACCCATTTGAAATTCCAGATGAACAATAAATCGGAATCTGTAGCATAACCTGAATAAGCACCACATAACATGAAAGTGAACCTCGTTAGAATTATCAAGAATCATATAAAATATGGAAGGGGTCCTATATAACGTGAATCTTCCTAAGCTGTTATGCTACATTTGCTAATAAGTAATATGTACATAATAATCTATAATTTACTTTCATCAACAACAAAAATTCTAGAATGTGTTTACATAATATGTATAAAGAAATTCCCACTTAATTTGGTATGATATATATAAAGCATCAAAAGTAATATTAAATTGAATCATTTGGTGATGACTAAAATATAATAGTAATAAAATCAATTGGATAACCTAAATTCAAACAGTATATTGAATACAAAAACACAGAAACGCCAAATTTAAGTAACGCAGTTAGTTTTATATAACCTGCTGTAGTAGGGAGTGGCGATCTTGCTTTTTGCATCGAAATATATTGAGAGAGAGAGAGGGGGGGGGGTTGAGTTTGGAGGTGATGAATGGGAACAGAACCAAAATGAAAGCAATTTCATGTGGTAGTGGAATTTGACAGAAAGATGAGTGAGCACGCAAATGCAAAGATATACATATATATCAAGTGTCTGTGTGCTCACTCTCTTCTGTCAATTTCTATGTCCCAATGGAGCAAAAACAAGATGGTTATATGAACAGCACAATAAAGAAAGCTAAAACTAGAAACCGTAAAGAGAAGAAAATAACCAAAAGGAGAAACAATTAAGGATTGAATCAGATCTGATCTGAAGGAAAAGGTAGGTCTGTGTCCATTAATGGAAAGGAAAAAACAAATGTGGATCTATACGGGACATTTTAGGGTTTGTTTTCAAAGAAAGAGAAAAGGAAAGATAAAATGAAAACATCAGATATTATAAGAGAAAAAAATCACAGAAGTGCAGGTCCAATCTGTCCAAATTCAACGAAAGCCTACTCTCTCTCTCTCTCTTTCTCTTTTCATGTCATTGATTTAAGTGTGGTGCGGTGATTAGACTGCTCTGAGAGAGGTTATTTTGTTGTGTTGTGTTCTGTGTCAATCTGTATCACAGTCATGCAAAACATGAAGATGACACCTTGCCAGATAATAGATCCTCTCACTCAATCTTCTCTGAAACAGAATCAAAGCAAAGAAGGAAAATGGAGGAGATGAATATGAAGGAAGAAGCAGCCTTTACAGTTTTTGTCCATTCCACTGACTCAAATAAATAGTGAAACGCCGCACACCAAATCACTTTCTTAAACATAATTCATCACTAATTAATGTGCATTATTATACTTGTAATCACCACGTCGCTCTCACTCTCTCTATATGTGTATCTTTTTGAATAAGTCAAGTCAACTATGAATACAGTGAAATGAGTGAGTGAGAGTAGTGCTCCTTTCCTTTTCTTTTGGAGAATGAATGAATGAATATTATTGAGTGGTGGGGGGCGGAGTAGGTACACAAAGAAGGAGGATTTCACGGCTATAGTTACGTGAGTGAGTCACTTATTTGTGTGATTCAATTGTAACCGTTGATGAAGAGGAGGAATTCATGCCCCGTTGCCATTGGATCTGTAACATCTGCTATGGGACCATTTACACGAATGAACATGGGGATGTTGTTTATTGAGAATGGAGCCACACCACACGTTAAAACTTAAAAGTAATTAACCCTCTCCTTTCCAAAACAACATAGGCATGTTGATGAACATGAGGTTTCATCGTTGTGTTGTGCTGTGTTGTGGCTACTCACCAGACCACACGTTAACAGTAGTAAACTAACCCTCTCCTTTCATTCATTTTGGCAACTTCTACATTGAATTGAGCTATCTACTATATCATTCCATCCTTCTTGGTTTAACAAAACAATGAAAAATGGGTTTGTACCACTTTTTTATTTTGATTATACCCATCAGTTCTTTAATTAACCTAAAAAGTGAATAAGAATGACCATCAAAGGTGTAATCTATAATATGCATGTATAAGAATGACCATCCTTCTCGTCGCTTGTCCTTTTGGGAACCTTTGCTGAACCGTATCAGATCTAGACTAGCGGGTTGGAGTTCAAAACATCTATCTTTTGGTGGCCGTCTAATTTTACTGAAATCTGTCTTGTCATCTCTGTCTGTTTACGCTCTTTCTTTTTTCAAGGCTCCAACAGGTATTATCTCCTCTATTGAATCTTTATTTAATTGTTTTTTTTTTGGAGGGGAGTGTTGACCACAGGAAAATATTTTGGGTGGACTGGAATTCTGTTTGTAGGCGAAAGGAGGTTGGTGGCTTGGGGGTAAGGAGAATTAGAGAGTTTAATTTAGCTTTACTAGGGAAATGGTGCTGGCGGTTGTTGGAGGATAAAGATAGTTTGTGGTTTAGAGTGTTGTCGGCGCGGTATGGGGTGGATGAGGGGCGGTTGAGAGGAGGAGGTCGTGAGGCCTCTGAGTGGTGGCGTGTTGTTAACAGTCTGAGTAGGGAGATTTGTTTCAGCGATCATGTCAGTCGCTATGTTGGGGACGGGAGGAAAACTCTGTTTTGGTCCGACGTTTGGTGTGGTGGGGTGTCTTTTAGGATCAGGTTTAGCAGGTTATTTGACTTGTCAGTTTTTAAAGGGGAGTCGGTGTTTGAGATGTCGCAGTTAGGGTGGGGGGAGGGTGGAGAGGCTTGGAGGTGGAGGCAGAGGTTGTTTGCCTGGGAGGAAGAGATGGTGGGGGAGCTCATTTTACTGCTTGTTAATGTTACTCTGCAGATTACTATGGATGACAAATGGCTTTGGACTTTGGAGAATTCAAATGTTTTCACTGTTCGTAGTCTGTATAATTTTCTTACCCTTCAACCGCATGTGGAGCTACCAGTTGATGCTTCTTCTATTTGGCATAAGGATGTCCCTCTTAAGGTGGTGGTGTTTGCTTGGCGTTTGTTTCGGGATAGATTGCCTACAAAGGACAATCTACTCCGGCGAGGTGTTATTAACTTTGATTCCAGATTGTGTGTGGCAGGGTGTGGCACTGTCGAAACGTCTTCTCATTTATTTCTACATTGTAATATTTTTGGTACTGTTTGGCATTTGATTTATAGTTGGCTTGGCGTCTCAGTGACCAATCCATTTTATGTGCCTGATCATTTTCATCAGTTCGGCTTTTGTGGTGGTTTTGGGAAGAGGCGGCGCTCAATTTTACAGGTTATTTGGTTTGCAACGGTGTGGGAAATTTGGAAGGAAAGAAACAACAGGTTGTTCAAAGGCAAAGAATGCCCCGTTTATCAGGTGATAGATAGGATTAAGTTCATCTCCTATATGTGGTTGAAGGCGAAGTACGTTACTCTTCCCTTCAATTTACATGACTGGTGGCTTAGTCTGTTCACCATGTGGGGCATAGGTTAATAGTTTCTTTCTTTTTGTATATCTTTTCAGCTTTCCCCTTGTAAATATTGTTCAGACCTTGTTGTTCTTCCTTGGTACACCTTGTGCTAGGAAGAACACTTTTATTTGGTAATATATTTTATTTTAGCTTCTTCAAAAAAAAAAAATTAGGATCCATCTCTAAAGTCTATAGACCAAAGTGACGGAAACACAAAAAATGATTGGGTAATGATGATTCATTAATTTGTGGTTTTTATGGTGTGTTTGTTTCAAAGATTAAATTTACAATTATGGAAATATCATTTTCAAGAATCTTATTCGTGTTAAAGTGTTTTGTAAGTAATTTAATAATTTAATTTCTTAGAAATATTTTTAAAATATATTAAATTTAAAATTTAAAACAAAAAATAAATGAGTTGAAATGATATAGGAGTGGGAAGTTATGGGTTATTTCTCTTATTCTAGTAGAAATAAAAGATTTTCATTCTTTAATATGGGAATAAAAAGTGAAAAGGTTGTCATGAATTTTAGCTCAACTAACAAAATGTTGTTAGGTCAGATGCCATGAACAGAGTTTGAACCCCGACACCTCCACTTATATGTGTGAATTTATTTATAATAACTTTGTCATTTCATCTATCTACTAAAAGAAAAAAGTGCCAAGGTTCTTAACCAAAAAAAAAAAGGGAAAGTCATTGTAAATTATATTCTTATAAATAAAAAAGTACATCTAAACATAATTTATAAAAATTTAAAACAAACATGAAAACCAAGGATTTGCATGTCATATTCCTAAAAGTAAATTTTGTAATCCATGAAGCAAACAACCCCTTAAACTCTATGTCCTAAGGCACACTAGTTTGATAGTCAACAAGGATTCTGATTTAATCAAAATCATTCAATTAAATATGAAATATAAATTAAATTAACTCGTATTTGATTAATTGAAGATCACCCTCATTTATTTAATTGAATAAATGATTATTATATAAATTAAATTAAATCGTACGTAGGAATTGGGTTCAAACTTCTCCTCACTTGTTCACCTCAAAATGGTGGAATTATAGTTATTAAACTTTTTGACAAAAAAAAAACCAATGAATACTTAAAAACAATTTATTATTTTATAATTAATAATTGTGCTAAAAATCGGAAGAAAAAAATAATTATTAACATTGTCCATATAAGTTTTTCTTTAAAGAACTGTCCATATAAGCTGTACCCAATAAAAAAAACATTATCCACGTAAATGTATTTAATTTAAGGAAAATTATTGAAGGTTTTGTGGTAATATTACGGTGAGATGTGTACCTGTACGTCGTGCACCCGAAAAGGAAAGGTTAGCATTTGAAAAGGAATTGTTGGCCTTTGGAGTAAAATTGAGGTTCCATCCATTTATTGTTAATATGATAGCAGACACGAGCAGGGACCGTTTTTTCGTACACTGTACCCACTTCTTCTTCTTTTTTCTTTCTTTTTTCTATCTTTATATTTGTGTTTCACGTTTGGTAAAAATAAATAAATTTGTTTCACATATTGAACCCTAATCCTGCTAGCTTTTTATTGCCCAAGTGATGTCATGGATGATCTATCCCTTTAAATTACTTTAGACATAATTACATTCATGACTTCGTAACTTAATTTCATATAATAATTTAGCTTTGTTTTAAGGAAATTTGGTTATCTATCATTTCTTTTATAATATTTAGACCGTACACTCATGTTTTTATATGGATTTTCAAGCTTTAAATCTATGATTTTTTTTTTTGGACATGACATATATTTATGATCGGGAACACCCACAGATAGAGAATCATAGATTTAAAGTTTGAAATTTGCATTCAAACATGAGTGAATGACAAAAACTGAAATGAACAAAAGGATTAACTCTTTACCTTGAACTAGGTTACGAAACCGTATGCATGGACAATTTTTTCATTGTGTTATGATCCATGTAAGTGAGTCTCGTAAAGCTCTATTTGAAGTTAATAAGGGGTGAAATGAAAGGCAAGAAAGAGAGAGAGATAGAGGAAATAAAAAAAAATACCTTATTCAAAAAACAATAGAGAATCATAAGAGAATGTTTATAAGAGCTATATATCTTTTTATAAGAAAACTTAGTGTGAGGAGATGGTCTCTCCAAAGACACTAGCGGGACTTAAACCTAGAATCTCTCATATTCAAGGATTGTTTTTTAACTATTAGATCAAACTCTTTAATATATTTTTAATCTTTAAACAATTAGTATAACAATATGAAAACATCCTTTGAAAAATGTGAAAATAATTTAAAGAATTTATCCAAATCTTCTAAAATCCTCCAACATCGCCTTTCAGTGCAATTTGTTATTTTTTTTCAAATTAGAAGAACTTTGTATCATATATAAAAATAAACTCTTTAAAGTCTTCCCTTCCAAAGTCTTTAATTCCTTTTCCTTACTATGTCCTTTTATTTTATGTCATCTCCTTCTAAACCTTCCAAACAAACCATAAAGTTTATGTTCATACACTATAGTTTAATTTGGTAGCCTTCCAAGATTTGTTTTTCCTGACTTCATCACTGCGATCTCCTTATATTTTTCCGTCTTGTACTATGAACTAAAAGTATTTAAATCATATAACTTATGATATTTTAAGATATCCAACTTTTATCTTTAAGCTATGCATTCCCTAAAATAAAATCTTTAAGCTATGCATAGCGGGTCGGTCCCATGCCCATATAAAAAGAAATAGTTGTGTTAACCAGTCGACAACTAACATAGAACTTTATCGAATCTCTATAATATAGATCAAATATGTGAAAAAAATTGATATTTTTATATTTTTTAGGGTTAAATATGTTTTTAGTCCTTATATTTTGCGTCTCTTTGAAGAATAGTCTCTACATTTCATTAAATGCTTTTAAAATCCTCACATTTTATCTTTGTTATCAAAATTAGTTATCCTGTAAATTCTCTAACGGAATGCTGATGAAGCAGTTAGTGGGTCCCAATTATTTTAAGGTTAAATATGTTTTTGGTCCCTACATTTTGCGTGACTTTGAAAAATAGTCCTTGCATTTCAATAAATGTTTTTAAAATCCCTAAAATAATAAGGACTATTCTTTAAACTCACGCAAAATGTAGG
>Ga0315915_1010787_pt1 | contig 10032 bp, 4 predicted proteins | sample MpolbnodulesMG_FD_207738 | JGI IMG/M metagenome (GOLD analysis project Ga0315915, IMG submission 207738) | Medicago polymorpha root nodule microbial communities from Los Angeles, California, United States - branched nodules | ecosystem: Host-associated > Plants > Roots > Nodule | place: USA... | reverse complement strand
CACGAAGAGCCTGTGCATATGAGGGTTTTGGGAGTGTAGCCTGCGCAGGTGTAGATGTAGAGTGCGGAGCAGAAAGAGTAGTTTGTGTCATAGCTGGGACAATCGCAACAGCAGGATGGTGACCTGATGTCGTGATCACTGCAGGAGTGGCAAAGGGTTGGAGCTTTGCCTGCCAATCAAACATGGTGAGGCGAGCAGTACCACACTCTAGAGCAAAATCGAGCCAAAAGAAAAAGCGAGTGCAATTGAAACAATTGGGCAATCGAACCAACAGAGGAGGATGAATTGGAACCACACACGTGAGTTAATGGTATTCCAAGAGGGTTCAAAAGCAACACGTAATTGCATAAAACCCAAAAATGCTTTCAACTTTGCAATTCCACCAATGATTCACGTAAACCAAAAAAAGTAGAAAAACAATTAATGCAATCGGTGATAATTAACAAGAGATATGTCACCAATATGAGAGAGCAGCTTATGGATTTGCATCTTAGCTATCGGCGCCGATGAAACCCTAGCTTCCTTTTCTTTGACATGGTTTCGTGTATTATTAAAACTGATCATAAAAGGAAGGCCTAAATATTTACCTGTGCCTAAAACTGCCTGTACTCCAAGAATATTGGCAATGTTATTATGGTCAGCTGTTATTATGATAAGTTTAGTTTGTTATAATATGAAAGTGAAAAATATCTATTATCTACACCTATGATTTTAATCAAAACAAATAAATTTGATCAAAATTTTATAAAATTACTTTTCACAATATATTTATACTATACTAGCGAAAAGATGGGCACTCACGTGTCCGTCTTTCCATTTTTTTTATTGCGCTAATGCTTGAAAATTATGAAATGTGATTTTTTTTTATGCAATTTTGATTTTGATGAAAACTAAAAATAAATATTTGTTGCTTTCAAACTATAACAAATCAAACTAACTATGATTAGTATTTTTTTTTTGTGGTGGCCGGGGATCGAACCCTAGACCTTGCATATTTTTTTTAATATTTGAATTTATTCTTATATATTTGTTACATGTGTTATTTGTATTGAAAATTAAGGGTATTTTCAGACAGAGAAAAAGCCAACGCAAAAGAGCTGAAAAAAGTTATTTACTTTATATATAACATAGATATAAATAAAATAGGGGTCTTGGGAAGATTTTGAACTGAATTTTTTGTTATTCCAATAATACCCTTAAACAAACTTTTTCTATAATAATTTTATTTTGATGTTGTTGTTATTAAAAAGATAAGAATTTTTGTTATATTATTGTTGTCATTGAAAAAGATAAATATGGTTTGTTGAATTTGCTACATTTGAAAGTCACAAATATTTTTACTTATAGTTTTAATCTATTAAAAAAAAAATATAAAACATCGTTTGTAATTTACACGCAAAATTTCTATAAAATAATCTACATGCGTTAACGCAATAAAAAGAGCGGAAAGACGAGCACATTATTGCCCGTCTTTTGGCCACAGACACTGAGTGCTCATCCTTTTTTTGGTGGTGTCCGGGGTTTGAACCCCAAAGCTTGCCTATACTATACATTGTCCTTAACAACTGAGTTAAACTTACGAGGACACAGAGTGCATCTAAACGTTAGTTAGTATCGATAATAACAATTTACTTAATTAACATGATAATAAAATGTCACGATATTATTAAATTTCTTACTTAATTAAAAAGTGGAGTAAGGAGAAAAAAGGAAATATTTACTGAATATTAGTGTTAAAAAGATAAATATCTTTTATATCCATATTTGTCTAACAATTTTTTTCATTAAACTTTAAATCGAAATTATATTTGAAAAAAGATAAATATTTTGTTTAAGAAAAAAAAGATAAATATATATTTTTTTAAAGAAAAAGATAAATATATTATTTACCAAAAAATAAAAGATAAATATTATAATGAAGTTAAAAAGTGAGGGAGGTAGTATAAAAGCAACGAATTAACTGGATTACACAAATCACATATCGATTACTTCACTCGCTTATCGATAAACTTTCTTTCCCTTCCTCTTTACTGTACTCTGATGAACTGAACCCTTCATCAATCTCATCAAATAGGTACCCTTTTCTTCTTCTTTCCATCAATTCTTCACTACCCAGATTCTTTTTACTCTTTTTTACTACCTTTGAATTGGGTCAACACAAAGTTGAATTTCAAACGACTTCAATTGAGATCTTATTCAACAATATTGAAAGTTGAAAACTCATTAGTTGGTTAGGTAGATATGTTCTTTTTGACCTATGGATACAGATTCATCAACTATTTCTGTACTCTATTAGTTCAAATTGCATATAACCTCTGAGACCCTTTATCTTTTTTAGTGTATCTGTCTAAGTCTCAAAGACGTAGACACAATTGGTCGAACTCTGTGATCTAATTTATATTTTCTGATTGACAGCGATGTCGGAGAAGAGTAGTATGCTTCCTTCTAGGTTTATATTTTATGTGATGCTTATATGTATGTTCCTTTTGGTCTTGTCTTCAATTTTCTTAGTTCAGTTTAGCAGCCATTCTTTCTTACCGAGATCGGTTTTAGAGCTTATTATTGTTAATAACTCGTCGTTTTACTTTACGCCTAGTTTTAAGAAGGAACAAATCATGCTTCCTACTTATCCTTCCGAGGATTTGAAATTTCAAACGTTAAAACCTAGAGAGTCTGATTGGAAAGTTTCCGATTTAAGTGAGAAGGAAATGTCTGTAGGGAAGCAGGTGAATGTGGGATGTGATCCGACTAAGGCTTTATTGAAAGTATTTATGTATGACTTGCCTCCGGAGTTTCACTTTGGGTTATTGGGTTGGAAGGGAAGTGTGAATCAAACATGGCCGGAGGTGGATAACCCTAGTCGTGTGCCACGTTATCCCGGTGGACTAAATTTGCAGCATAGTATTGAATACTGGCTCACGCTTGATCTTCTGTCATCGAACACTAAGAAGCCTGGCCAACCTTGCACAGCAATTAGAGTGCAGAATTCAAGTCAAGCAGATATAATTTTCGTGCCATTTTTCTCGTCTTTGAGTTACAATCGGCATTCCAAGATTAAAGAGGAGGGACAAGTTAGTGTTAACAAAATGTTGCAAGATCGATTGGTAACTTTCTTAAAGGGGCGCAGAGAATGGAAACGCTCGGGAGGGAAGAATCATCTCATTGTAGCACATCATCCTAACAGTTTGTTGGATGCAAGAAGTAAATTGGCTTCTGCTATGCTTGTGCTTGCAGATTTTGGAAGGTATCCTGTTGAGTTAGCAAATATCAAGAAAGATATAATAGCTCCCTATAGACATTTGGTGGCTACGATCCCAAGAGGTGAATCACCTTCATATGAAGAACGTTCCACATTGGTGTATTTCCAGGGGGCAATATACAGGAAAGATGTGAGTTTCCTTGACACTTATTTTATCTGTTTGATGCATCATTACACTATTATGGAAAATTTCTAGTTTTGATTTGTCATAAATTTCTTTCCCTGTTTATGCTGGTAGATTCATCTATGAACTTCATTGGTAATTATTTGTGCTCATTGAAATTGCAAACTCCCTGGTTTCTATTGTATTATGGGCGCGAATGTGATGTCAAGGTGCTTTAGCTTCTTAACTAGGCATCAGGTGGAATATAGATAGAATAAACCAGTAAGTAGCTCACATGACTAGGGGTGTAAACGGTTCGGTCAAAACCGATGAAACAAAAAATCCAAACCGAAAAAGTTTCGACCTTGTTTGGTTCGGTTCAAAGCCGAATAGAACCGTCCTAAACCGATATAGTTTGGTTCGGTTCTTGGTTTTTGATTTTGAGATCCCAAGAACCGACAAACCTAATCGATGCTATCTCAGCCCCTATTTTGCTAATATCATCCCTCCTCACACACACTCTTAAGGTTAGACCCAACAGAAAATACTCCTTAGTTCACTTATTTCCATTCACTTTTTATTTTTTATTTTATTTTTGTTATAGATTTATCACCATTTTTAGAGATTTAAATTTTATATTTAATCAACCAATTGGAAACTCTTAACGACCATAAGGAAAAGCTTGTTATTATTGACATCAACTAGATAAGAAAAACAAAACATATATCGTCGGTGTTTTGCTTTTGTGTTTGTAGACTAATTGAAGACATGATTAGTCATTTTATATATTGTTGTCTTGTGTAGTGTCTGAGCATATTGAAGGCAACTTTCATTACAAAGATTGTTTGTCGCACTTGTTAAAGAGAAATATTAAGCTTTAACAATTTGTTATTTGTTTAAGATATTTTTTTGTGTGGTTATTTCAGTTCCATTCCAACATAAGGTCATAATACCATTGATTTAATAAGATATATTTATGTTCTATTTAGTTCTGAAGTTTAGTCGTGTATATGCTAAAATGGTTTAGTTTCTTTTTTCCCATATTTGAGTTCTTGATGTCACTACAATTAGTTTTTACTAAAATTTCAGATTTAGACCATACCATGTGCATTTTGTTTTTGTGTAGAAATTCAGAGTCATACTAATCTGTTAAACTTGATATTTGTATTTTCAATATATGGATTTTTTTAGTTGTATTCTGAAAGAAAAACCAATCAACCGAACTAAATCAAATCGGACGAAACTGGTTAGTTGGTTTTGGTTCAATTTTTGGAAAACAGTAAAAACCGAACCAACCCGAAGCAGATTTCATCGGTTCGGACATTTTTTAGACTGAAAGCCAATCCAGACCGAACCGTCACACCCCTACACATGACACAACACACCTTGGGCTTGATGGGGGGTGTAATGGAAGAGTTTAATCCCAAGTCCTTGCATTCTCCACCAAATAAGGGTGACAAATGTTTATTTAAAAAAAAAGACGAAGTGCGTGTGTTACTTAATTAAGCATTATGTGCACCTTCCTGGTTTCACTTGTATTATGGGAGCGATGTCAAGGTGCTTTACCTTCTTTACTAGGCATCAGGTGGAATTTAGAATTAACAACTCCTTGTTGTTGCATTATTTTTGGTCTAGATAGTTGACTAATAAACTCATGCAGTATCAAGAAGTAAATAACTCACACTAGTAAACCCATTCGGTATGTGTAGGCTGTGCCAATGCACTCACAAAACACCTTGGACCTGACTGGTGCATAAAGGCAGGCTTTGATCCCAGGTCCTTGTGCTCTCCTCAGTGTCATTTGGTCACAGATTTTATGAGTAAAGAAAACTTGCACACAAAAACATTCTACTCTGTACCTCTTTTAGGAACAATCTCCATGTCATTCTCCTCCCAAATTTTAAATCAGAGGAATCTGGACCTTTCCTGATGTATGTTTAAATGACACATACATCTCTCTATTTTGTAGAAGAATTTGATTTGATGTTCCCTTAAATACACACACTTTCCCTTTATTAATATAGAGGATGTGCCATTCAAATGGAATAAAGGGGAGATGTGTGACATTTTCCCAACAAATAAGGGTGATGAATGTTCATTTAAAAAACAGATGGGGCATTTGTTAGATTGCAGATCAAATATATATAGAACTTTTAAAAGCAATCAAGATATAAATAGCTGTGCAATTGAGCTGATTCTGGTGAATATGCATTGATTGAATATAGTCATTTAGAACACGAACTAGCACAGGGCGGACCGTTATACCTTGTGTATAAAAGCTTTCAACTCTGGTGTTGCAAGTTGATCTTGCATTTGCATGCTCTGCCATTGTCATATACAACTTTAATGACAGGTTTTTATTTGCTGATTTTTTAGTAAGATTTTTCTGAGCCTATCTATTGTTATATATTGAGCACAGGATAATGATTAAGGAACAATTTATTGGAAACTTAAATCCTGCTAATATTGCTGTTTGAAAATTATTCTGTTGACATGATTTCTGCAGTTTCTTTTTATAAATACTATCCTTTAACAATTTTAATGTATTCTAATTGGTTGACTATCATGTTCAAACAATAGGGAGGAGTTATTCGCCAAGAACTGTATTATCTCCTTAAAGATGAGAAAGATGTACATTTTACATTTGGGAGCATAGGAGGAAATGGTGTTAATCAGGCAAGCCAGGGCATGTCCATGTCCAAATTTTGCCTTAACATAGCTGGAGATACTCCGTCTTCCAATCGACTCTTCGATGCCATAGTAAGTCATTGTGTTCCCATGATCATCAGTGACGAAATTGAGCTACCATTTGAAGATGTTTTGGACTACTCAGAGTTTTCCGTATTCGTTCGCGCCTCCGATGCTGTAAAGAAAGGCTACCTGCTGAATCTTCTTCATTCAATCAAGCGCGAGGAATGGACCAAGATGTGGGAAAGATTAAAGGAAATTACAAATCACTTTGAGTATCAATATCCATCCCAGTCTGGGGATGCAGTGAACATGATTTGGCAAGAAGTTGCACGTAAGATATCTTCAATGCAGTTCAATTCACACCGGAAGAACAGATACAATAGATCTCAGCTTCTTGTCAAGAGTAACTGAATTACTGAGATTCATGTTTGGTCACACTCAACATATCAATGGGAGAGAAACAGACCTTGTTTCTGTTATTTGCAATTAGCAAGCTTTGTACCCTCCCTCTTCACTCCCTTTTTTTCTTTACTAGTGTTGCTCATATTGTTAATAAATTTTTTAAGTCAAAACATGCTGCATTATTTGGTATTTGAATTTGGGAAATAAGAAAGGTTTTTTCAAATTAAGGGAAGTTTGCTATTTGAAAGTATGGTTTTACTGTTTACTGAACATTATTTGGCATTCATTGAATGGAAGAAACTTTTTCCTTTCATTTACCATGTCTTAGAATGGTGAAGGAAAATTTAATGTCAATGGAAGAGTTGTGTTACTTTGACACAAAAATTGACATTAAAATTCGACAAAAAACTAGGTTGTTAACATAGTTTAAATACGTGGTTAGGTACAATTCGATAACCATTAGCTGAACACAGCTAATCATGATTTTTAACGCCGTTAGCTACAATTTTTTGGGTGTTCAAGTATAGATGATGTACGATTTGTATTCAAATATACACTTGAAAATTGTAGTTATTGGCATTTAAAATTCTGATTAACCCATTGGTTCAAAACCAAACATTGTTTAACCTCCCTTTGATTCGAATTTGAACATTGTTGAACCCGAAATTGGTGAATCGGAGGTTAGTAACTGTATTATGCATGAAACAGGGTCAAGATGACAAAATAAAGTTGTACACGTTATTTTCATATAGAAAAGAATAAACAGATTTCCACTATATTTTGTATAGCATTCTCCTTTTGTATTTGATAGTTGATAATATGATCAAACAAAATATCCATCAATTGGTCGCACTACCTATAATAATATCTTTACACAATCAGAATGATGGTGATACAAAGATGAGCTTTTAGCTGCAATTCTTCACCTTACATAGATAAACTTAACAAATCTAATAAACTAACCAACCTTGGAAGATAATCTACTAAGAAAGGGTATTGCCATTTGCCAAAGCATTTCAACTTCTATTGTGAATTGGGTTTGACCCTTTTTTGACTGTCCTTTTGTTTGATTGATTAGCATCAAATGTCATTGAAGGTGAAGGTGCCAAATCCATCTTTGATTCCAAACCTTCCATTGCAACACCCTTTAAGACATGAGAAACTTGAACAAAAGGTTGTTTCCTCTTATCCCATCTCAAATCAAGATCTTTTGTTCTCAAACCACATGCAATGTATGGTTGAGAAGCTAACATCACAACACAAACTAAAATAAAGAATCCTCTCAAAACCAAGAAACTCATGTTCTTTTACTATTGAAAATTTGGAGAATTACAAAACTACAAAAACTTCTTATTTTGAAACAAAGAGAAAAATGAAAGTTACTAACCTACTTCTTATTGTTCATGATGATATATGTTCTATGGGATTTGGAAGTTGTAAAGCAAAAAGCATAAGAATTAAGAAGCTTAGAACAATATATGTAGGGAAGTTTTAGATTCACTCCAATCATAAGCATGATATAGAAGCAATCAATATATAAGGCTGTTTTAGAAGACTGACAAGTTTGAATAAAAAGTTAAATGGAACAATATCCTATGGAAGACAAGTATCTTTTCATTCATCAATTTCCCTACATTCCTTTCAATTATCATTTTCTTGCTCTTTTCCACCAAACAAAGACCAACCTTTATCTAGTACTAACACTTTGTTGATATGCCACGTCATCTTACCTTGTTTACATGTCCTTGTACCATACCTTGAAGATTTGCTAGTTCATGAGATAAATTATTCTCTACGTATTGCCTAGTTAAACCAGCAGTCTTCTGCATTGATTTTATTGGAACATTTTGTATCTATAAAACGTTCCATTAAAAATTGAGTTGGCTAAAATCTTATTATGTTTTGTTTGATTTTGATTACATAACGTGGAGACTGAATCCTTTGATGTAGATAAAGGCAGTCTCCTAATTAGTTTCTTCAGCTGGTTGTTTTTGTTTTTTTATCTCACTTGTAGTTTTTTCTGGTACAACCTTGTGTTTGAGAGACTGTTTTTGGTTTTTAATATATTATTTTGTAGGTTTTTAAAAAAAAAAATCAACCCTCCAACAGATATTTGGATTTTGTAACAAAAAAAAGCCGTCAATTTAGTTAGGAAATTATATTAAAAATTTATCTCTAAAATATCAATCTCTCAAATTTAGTAACTTAAGTATATAAAGATTAAAAAGTAATCCCTAAAATACATGATATAATTCTGGTATACCTTAGTGGAAATAGTGGAAAAGTTAAAACAAATGATAGGCGTCACCCAAATTGGCTTGGTGTAGCAAACAAAACAAAATAAAAGTACAAGACTGTGATTCATTTAGAATGTTATTGCCAAAGAGACAAGAAAGACATCAAAAGTAGAGAATATTGGAAGAAGGTAGGGAATAGAAACCACTCCTGAAAATACAGACCAACCAATACCAGGCTTTCATGTTTCCAGCACTTTCTTTATCCTAACAATCTTTAGAATTCCAAGCTCTTCAATCTATGCCATAAAAAAACGTAGTCATGGTTCATTGTGCTATATGGAATTCCTTTATGCCTTTTTTTTGTTTGTTTTAATTAATTACTAGATTAAAGAATTGTGTATAGTGATAAAATCCACTAAAATGAATTTCTCTGGTCTTAATTTATTTAGGATTATGCTAACAAGTATTTTAAAGTTATTGTTTGAAAAATTCATATGAAGAAATATCAACAATGATATTTAGACATTTCAAATTGTCAAACACTCATTTAATACCTTATTTTCATCTTTATCTATGTCATTCTATCAAATCATCAACATATCATATTTATCATATCAATGTTCTAATTTTTTCTCTCTCAAGGTGTATGCACCTTTGGGGTGTTCCGGTGCCCATAACAAAAGAAGAATGAACCAACCCAGCTCCTCCAAAAAGATAAGACACAGGAAAGCAGAAGACATACTCAAAAATCCTGCTCAAAAGCACTCAAGAAGGTCCCCCATACAGACAACTACTAACTCCAGCTGAAAAACTAGTTCCACCACCTACTCATAGTGTGAAAAGGTGAACTAGGGTGACTCCCAACAAACAAATACGACAAAGAGAAGTGAAGCTTACGAACAAATTCCTCCACATCTAGTCCCCCACCAGAAAACACAAGGTCATTATGGACTGTCAGATGAACTACACAACAATATGTCGGATAAAAAATAACCACGCCTAGCCTTATCTCATCGAACTAACCCAAGGATCCCCTAAAAAATACAAACCAAATCCCAAGGAAAACCAACAACCTACCTAGCCATCTAAAAATTCTACACTACACCTTAGAGGCAACCTTGCACGTAACAAGAGATGATCCATCAACTTAGTTGAAACCCCACAAAGAGCACAAATCACATGCGTTGGATTAGTAATAACACCCTTCCTAAACATATCGGCTCTAGTCGGGATCCTATCCAGGAGAAGCTACCAAGAGAACACCTGCACTTTTAAAGGGTCCCAACTCTTCCACACCCTTGCAAGCAGATGGGCCAACTCTGACATCCCTCCCCCAAAAC
>Ga0315915_1010782_pt1 | contig 10036 bp, 4 predicted proteins | sample MpolbnodulesMG_FD_207738 | JGI IMG/M metagenome (GOLD analysis project Ga0315915, IMG submission 207738) | Medicago polymorpha root nodule microbial communities from Los Angeles, California, United States - branched nodules | ecosystem: Host-associated > Plants > Roots > Nodule | place: USA... | reverse complement strand
GTGAGCTGAGCTCCCCACCTTAGGATTATTACAAGATCCAATGGTTGTGATTTGCTTATGTATGGTGCATAAGGAAATCCTTATGCACCATAACTTTTGCCCCACTAATAACAATATTACTTTTGCAGTGAGTTGTCATGTCGTTACACTTGTATACCGTTCTGAATCTATCATTAAAATAGTTCTTATAACAATCTATAATTATTGTTGGTTTGAAATTGTACAATATAATTTACTTTTTCATCTCAAAACGAATACAAACCATTCATTTGTGTCAGATTCCTCATTATAAGGTAGTGATTTTTTACCTTTAGGTGTATCGCATATATATGGCATCTTGTATTTATCTTTTAAAAAATTTAAATAGAACATTGTTCTTTAAAAACGTTTTTATTTTACCACATACCTCTTTTCACTTACAGAGCCGAACCTCCAAATTCGTAGGAACGACCCTATTCATACCAACAAAGGTTTTATATGAACGTCATAGAGGATTAGGGATTTAGTTTTTGACGAGGAAGAAAAAGATACAAAAGTAATCCTTCAAATTTGTCCTTATAACATGCCATAGACGTGATTGCGTATGTAACAGAAAGACTCGACAAAATGAATAAGTTGATTGACCTCAGATAAAATCATGATTTTTTTTTCTAATCGTAAGGTTAAAATGATTTTTTTTTTTCGAAAAAAAAATGTCACAATTATTTTTTTGTCAAGTAGCCTTGTGTTAAAACTCACACTATTTAATTGTGTTGAAGTGGAGTGATCGGGGTTTGAATCCCAGCTCCTGCATGTAATATGCAATATTCCTACCAACTGATCTAAACTCACACGGAGATTGATATAAATATATCTATATTAACATATACTCTGCCTATTTTTACCTTGTATTACCAAAAAATATATACTCTGCCTATAGTGTACTTAGATTTCTGTTGGTCACAACTCCATGATTGTAAGTGGTCAATTATATTTAGATCGTTCGATCAAAATCAAATAGTCTGTATAATAAATTTGAAATTAAAAATATATCTTAAACTCTTACACAATCAACAACCCGTCATTCATTCTACAGATTGTAACATTGTGGGAGAAACACAGTTGGTTACATCTGGGTTCACCAAAATGTGAATTTAGTTGGGCTGGGTAGAATGTTAGAATTTAATTATTAGTATTTTATCTGCTCTAATCAAGTCAAGAAACCACAGTTGTCAAACAAAGGTCAAGAACTACAAAACATTTCTGTCTATAGCATTGTGACAAATTCTAAGCTGGTACCTTAATTGTACGAAGTTAAAAATTAGATCATCATTTTGTGTTTGTTGTGACCGAAAACAGACGAGATAATTTATGCCAAAACATTCTGCTGTATTATTTTTCATATTTTAAGGTTTAATTTTTCTTTTATTGTATTTAAGACATGCTAGACTCTAAATATTAAATATAGACACCTCTAACTTTTAACAGAAAATTAAACATTAATTTGTCCGCGTTGTGAAAATCTAATATCTTCCGTTAGACTCGTGTTGATCTTTTAACCTCTGCTTAATTGTAAACTAAGTATATTAGTTGGAAGACCATGTTGCTTATGTGTGTGTGTATATAGACACTTCCTCTAGTTTTGAATGTACGAAAAATAATCATTTTACACATTTTAAAAATTAGATAGTATTATCCTGTAAGTATATTTTAGTTGGTATAGTTACGTTGATAAGTAGGATTTAAGATTAAATCGGAGAATTTCTACTTCTCCACAATTAAAGAGTGCGAGTCTAACCGGTGGACTGCTTAACCAAAACAATTGGTAGTAATGTAGTATTATTTGATTTTTCTTGTTATAATTGAAAAATAATTGCTAATAAGAAATATTAATTTCCTTTTTGCCACTTAATTAACTTATTATCAAATTTCATCTTATTCTATTATTCATTCCTTAATTTTAAAAGTAGCTATTTGAGGTAATTATCTATTCATGGATGCTGAAAGAAGTCAAAAAGAATGGAATCATATGAATGCATACGATGTGTTTGAGAAAAATACTATGTTGGAAGATAAAATGAAAAGAAATAGATTACACATCAACTACTAAATTTGAACTCTGCTGCCTGATTTTACTGTTACTGTGTTTGTCATTTTTGGTGTTTCAGAAGACAAAACTTGCACGTCTTGTTTGTGAGGATAAAGGAGTTACAGCTCCCTTTTTATATTTAATGTTTGTTTTTAATAAACAATCGTGATTCGATTTAATAGATTAATTAATTTCATCGAATGAAAAATTGTTTGCAAAAAATTCAAGTTTAATTTTTAGAAGGGGATAACATTTGTTACTTTTATCCTTTCAAAAAAAAAACATTTGTTACTTTTATGATAAGCCTTGTTGCATTGTTAATTGTTAATTAAATACTACATATCAATTAGTCCAAAATGACCAGTTATTTTAATGTCCCCTTATAAAATTGTTAAGTCCGTTTGATTGTTACACATACAGATAAGGATAAACATAAATCCAAAAAAGAATTATTCATAGCCAGCCTTTCTTTATTTTCATATATAATAATACATTGATCACGTATTTGCATGCATAACACAATTAATCAAATGATGAAGAAACCAAGAATCCAATAGTTTCAAACTTTTCCTTAAAAACAACCTAAAATGTATTCTTTCAATGAAAACAACATTGTAATAGCTTTGTAACAATCTCCTGAAAAAAACACCACCGGCCTTACAATGTCCTTATATACATCCTCAGCACACCATCCCCTCAGTTTAGGAGCACTTCAGAACATGCTATGTTGATCTGAAATTCTTCTAAACATTTTTATCAAAACTTAACTTGCACCTCAAGAAAAAAAATGAACACACAAGGTCTTGAAACAGTGATTGACATAAAGCATAAACCTGTTAGTTTCACCGGAGGACTTGAATTTGAATCACTTACATACACAGTGACAAAGAAGAAGAAAGTTGATGGAAAATGGTCAAATGAAGATGTTGATTTGTTGCATGATATAACTGGTTATGCACCAAAGGGTTGTATCACTGCAGTAATGGGACCAAGTGGTGCTGGAAAATCAACTTTGTTGGATGGACTTGCTGGAAGAATTGCAAGTGGAAGTCTTAAAGGAAAAGTTTCATTGGATGGAAATAGTGTGAATGCAAGCTTGATTAAAAGAACTTCTGCTTATATTATGCAAGAAGATAGGCTTTTTCCTATGCTTACTGTCTATGAGACTTTGATGTTTGCTGCAGATTTCAGATTAGGGCCACTTTCAGCTGTTGATAAGAGGCAGAGAGTTGAGAAGCTTATTGAGCAGCTTGGCTTATCAGTAAGTTTTTTTTTTCAACCTTCAAAATTATCTCCTCCATGTACTAATATATGTCATTAAATATATAGCCAAGACACCTTAGATTGAAGTCATGTCTAGTGTCTAACACGTGTCTATGTTGGATACTGACACGACACTGACACATGTGGTTACATTTAGTTATTCTATTTTGTCAAATTACTCATATTGTGGACATGTCAGTGTCATGTCCAATGTCCGTGTCTGTGTAAGTAATTCATAGGTGACTGATTTATAATAATATTTTAGAACTTGATCATTTTTTTGGACAGAAGAACATGATCATCTAACTGAGTAGTTTATTGAAAATATTTTTAAAAGATGTATTGGATACTTAGCACACACGTATATGCATATATAAAAGGTATAAATTGATAACTAGGATTTATATATTCATCATCATATTACATTTGTCATATTTGATAAATGAAAAAATTATAAGAGATGTCATACTATACAATTTACACACTTTATTTCTTTGCATAAAACTTTCTAGGATGAAATGATAAACTATTGAGCTAAATCAGATATAATCAATTAAGGCCCTTCAACCTCTAGTTGATCATCATCATTAAAAAACTGAAAAGTTTTATTAATCATTGTGTTCATTTTGATGTCTATTTGAAAGGAATTGTCTGCTAGGTTTCAGAGTGTCTACCAAGTTGTGTCCTCAACAAAAAGCCAAAAAAATAGTTTCATAGTTGTTAGAATTAGGTCAATATTATTTAAAGTAGTTACAAATTAGTTATGATTAGTTGAAAGTTGGTTATCAGTTACAAATCAGTTCCGATCAGTTTAAAGTTGGTTATATTATTTAAACAACTTTCAACTAATCATAACTGATTGTGGTTCAATATTGTTTATACTAGTGATCTTAAGGCAACTAATATAATCACTTTCATAACTAATTTGTAACTAACTAAAACAAGATTGAACTTATTCTAGTCAACATCCAACTGTATCTAACAATAATCAGACGCTAGACCATAGAATAAATGTTCAATGTGTGTCATACGGGTGTTGTACGAGGTCAATCTCCAACATGCGTCGAAAACTCAAATATATTTTCAACCTGAAATGTTGTGCGACAACTAAAAACAAGCTAAGAAAATATCATACTAAACCATCAATTTCGTCACTAAACTTAAACCTTTTCTAATTTTCCCCTTTGTTTTATTGATTGTGATTTTTGTGCTATGCATGCAGTCATCTAGAAACACCTACATAGGAGATGAAGGCACAAGAGGAGTCTCTGGTGGAGAGCGCCGCAGAGTCTCAATCGGCGTAGACATAATCCATGGACCTTCACTCCTTTTCCTAGATGAACCAACTTCAGGACTAGACTCAACAAGTGCTCTTAGTGTGATCGAAAAACTACATGACATAGCAAGAAATGGTAGCACAGTTATTCTCACCATTCATCAACCTTCATCAAGAATCCAGCTTCTGCTTGACCATCTCATCATCCTTGCTAGAGGACAACTCATGTTTCAAGGATCACTCAAAGATGTTGGTCACCATTTGAACCGAATGGGACGAAAAGTTCCGAAAGGAGAGAATCCAATTGAGAATCTCATTGATGTGATACAAGAGTATGATCAGTGTGATTTTGTTGGTGTTGAGGTGCTAGCTGAATTTGCACGTACCGGAATGAAACCACCTCTTTTGAGTGATATGGAGGAAATAATTTCATATACTAATTCCATTGCACCTTCACCATCTTCTTCTTTGCATAGAAGATCTAAATATGAGGAAAAATCTCAAGATTTCTCTTATTCATCACAAATTAGTAGAAGGAGTTTGAATGATGAGTTTGATCATAGTATTAGAAGTCCATATAATAACACACCAATGTCATGGAGTGCTAGTAATAGTGCAGCTTTCTTGAAATTCACACCCTCAAGACTTAAAAATGAGAACAAGGTGCAAAAGCCTCCAAGGTAAAAGCATTTATTCAATTATACTAATTTATATGATTACTACTTGCATGGTTTACAATACTAGATGAGTGGTAAATTGATATATGCAATCAAAATTAGATGCAAACTTGTAATATACCATATTGTTTTTTGTGTGATGTGCAGCCATGCTTCCCCTGGCATCTACACATACTCAAGTGAAATCCTTCCAGCAACACCAACACCACATAGCAGTGACTATGTAGTGGATGAGAATGACTACCTTACACCTACAAATAGCTCACAAGAACATCTTGGTCCAAAGTTTGCAAATTCCTACATAGGAGAGACATGGATCCTAATGCGCCGCAACTTCACAAACATACGGAGAACCCCCGAGCTTTTTCTATCAAGACTAATGGTCCTCACCTTCATGGGAGTCATGATGGCCACAATGTTCCACAATCCAAAAACAACATTACAAGGAATCACGAATCGTCTCAGTTTCTTCATCTTCACAGTGTGTCTATTTTTCTTCTCTTCCAATGATGCCGTCCCTGCCTTCATCCAAGAGAGGTTCATCTTCATCCGTGAAACTTCTCATAATGCCTATAGAGCTTCTTGTTACACCATAGCTAGCCTAATCACTCACATGCCGTTTCTTGCGCTCCAAGCTTTAGCCTATGCAGCCATTGTTTGGTTTGCTTTAGAACTTAGAGGCCCTTTTATATACTTCTTCCTTGTTCTCTTCATTTCTCTTCTTTCGACAAATTCGTTTGTTGTGTTTGTGAGTTCAATTGTTCCAAATTATATCTTGGGTTATGCTGCAGTGATAGCCTTCACTGCCTTGTTTTTCTTGTTTTGTGGATACTTCTTGAGCAGCGAGGATATTCCGCTTTATTGGCGTTGGATGAACAAGGTTTCAACGATGACATACCCTTATGAAGGACTCTTGATGAATGAGTATCAGACTAATGAAACTTTTGGATCAAATGATGGTGTATCTGTTACTGGTTTTGATATCTTGAAAAGTCTTCATATTGGTACTGAAGAGATTAAGAAAAGGAATAATGTGCTTATAATGTTAGGTTGGGCTGTTCTATATAGGATTTTATTTTACATTATTCTTCGTTTTGGATCAAAAAATCAAAGGTCCTAGTAGAGGAAAAATGTGTGATAAAGTTAACAATTTAATTTGTTTTGTAATACTGCAAACATATTGTTTGGATATTTGTTGCTTCAATGTATTGTATTTGAACAAGGTTTATAAATTGAGTGATCATTGTATTCTACCTCTCACAATAAATTAAAGACTATTACTTTTTCCATCCTACGAGGTTCTCATGCGCCATGTAAAAATTCTCAAAATACCCTTTGAATTATATAATCCGAAATAACCTTTTTTTTCCTCCAATTGTTGACTTCTTATGGGGTGTTTGACACATTTCACATCATATGACCAAAATTGGCTAAAATTGTTTTGGATTATATAATCAGAACCTAACAAATGCACTTCAACATTAAAATCTTTTAGGATGTGTCAGACTACAACATGGTATGAATATTTCGGATTATATAATTCAAAATAAGTTCGGATTATATAATCCGAACCAAAGATATTTTGGAAAAAGCGCGAGAACAACATAGGGTGAGAAAAAGTAATAGTCTAAATCAAATGAAGGGATAGTGGTTTGAATTTGTTATCCATTGATAATGATGGGAAAAAAAAGAGTAATTAATGATTTGACTTTATTCAAAAAGGGATAATATGTGTCTATGTGCTTGTGACAAATGACAATGTGTAAACTTCTTGATAAAATTATGAATAAAGTTGAGTTTTCCATAAACATTTCTCCCTCTATCCAACAATAACGGTCACATGTTAAAATACATTATCCAAAAAAGTGTGATCACTCTTAATTGAATTTTTTTTTCAATTGTATAATTTAATTGATATTATGTGCATCACTTCCAAAGTAATTATTTTCCACTTTATATCTTTATGATAATGAAAATGCACTAATAATTAATAAGAATAATTTAACAAAACCATAACATTCACTTTCTTTTATTTTTTAATTTATATAAAATGATCAAATGCGACAATTATTATGGACATAGAAAGTCTTTTAAAATAGAATTCAATTTTCATCGAATTAATGAGTCATATTATATGTATTTTCAAGTGTATAAGTTTTCAATTTGAACCACGTCAAGCATGTTATGTAACTTGAGCTATATAGATTTAGTTAGCATCATTACCATTTAAAAGACGAGTTTGACAATTGACACCCTCAAATCCATAGATAGAGATGACTCATATTTCATGATTTTGTTTGGATGTCCATATTGACATATTATTAAATACTTTTGAGTTGATTTTTTATTTATTAAATTGACTTATTAATGGTGAATCCAACGTTAATTTACAGTTCCTTAATCATTGTAAAGGGACAAGAAAAAGAATCTTAGATTTTTGAATATTAAAGAGACTCCCCTTATATGTGTCAATCTAATTTATCAATATTAGTTATTTTATTGACCTATAAAAAAGTAATTTATTGCCAAAAAGATCTTATATAAGTTATTTTAATTACATATAATAAGGGTTTTGATCATATGAATAACTAGGTGACAAAAATTACTAAAGAAATATGCCAATAAATTCATGGGAAGCATCAATTCCCTTTATCGAGTATAGGTAAGCCCAAATCATCACGAAATAGTATTTGAATTCTGCTCTTTACCCAAACATTTCTGCTCATTCTCAAAGTAAATGTCCAAAATGTCCTTACGTGACTTAAGTCACGCTAGTGTATTATTTACGTGAGTTAAACTACGCTACGTGAGTTAACTCACGCCATTGTTAATTTATAAATACTGGAGTGTGAGTTAACTCACGCTACATAATATGCAAAAAAAAAATCGAAATTAAATAATTATTCAAATGGTAATACAAATAAATAATTAATGAAATGGTAATATCAATGCTAATAATATATAAATGTTAATATAAATTCTCAACAATTACATAATAAAACCTCATTTTATTAATACTTTGATACAATTACATAATACATAATTTGATACATTTTATTGGAATAAAGTAAATATGCTTCTTTGAGGTAAAAATATATCAACTTAGGGGTAACAAAGGATCAAGGTCGGCGCAAAAAGAGACCAGCCTTCTTGGAGCAAAAGGACATCATCCCTTCGGGGTAAGTGTAAATGTGGTTCTTTTTATACCCCAAGAAAGAGTGTTTTTACCCACGGTAAAAATATTATCGGGATAAAAAGAATCAAATTTACATTTACCCCGAGGATTGACCTCTTTGTGCCCCAAGCCGGTTGGCCTATTTTACCCCTTCCTTGACCCTTTTTTACCACTAAGTTGACCCCCAAAAAAGCTAAAAAAACACTAAAACTATGAAGGTGAAAGAGTGAGGAGAAGAATGAGTGAATGTGAGGAAATGGTGAAGGTTTAAGGGGGTATTTATAGGGGGAAATAGTTGCATAGATTTTATATGCACTAAATGCAGTCAAAAAATAGTAAAAAAAAAAGTGTAAAACTCAATAAAACCAAGGTTGAATAACCGACCAAAGTCCAAAAAACGTGTTCTTGAGTTGTGACCACCGACCAAACTGGCGTGAGTTAACTCACGCTAGTGTTAAACTTGGCTTCAGTTAAGTCACGCTATTGTGCTCGGTTGTCACACACTTTTGTTAATTTTTGCATTTGTCTTATAATTGCGTATTTAATTAATAAATTTCAATAAAGTAAATAAATAAATTAGAATAATTCAGCGTTAATTTGAATAAAAATTGCGTATTCAACAAATTCGAATAAAAGTTACATTATATTACATTCGGGAATTCAGCGTAAATTCGAATAAAAGTTACATTACATTACATTTGGAAATGTTCCTTTCAACTACAACAATTATCTTACCACTGAATGGGGTAAATTCAAACTAGCTAAACACCAACTCTCAAGCATTCATCCAGAAGTTCTATTGTTTCATTCAAAAGATTAAATTCTTCTTAGTTTGGTTTAGATGATGGTATTCAAGTGCCAAAAGAATGAGGTCCAGTCATTGACACTTCAATACCTTCATCTAAACCAAACTAACAAGAATTTAATCTTTTGAATGAAACAATAACACTTCCGGGTGAATGTTTGGGAACTGGCGTTTAACAAGTTTGAATTACACAATCTAGAGGAAGATAATTGTTGTAGTTGGAAGGTGCATTCCCTACCTAATCACGATCTTCTGGCGGAATCAAACTTTTGATGATATCTTCAGTTGATCTCAGCAACGTTACCCGCATATCGATCCACTAGAACGTGTTGTGCTCCCAAAACATGCTCGTCACATTTTCGTCGTTCTTTAACTCCACCCAAGTGAATGATACGCTCCCCTCGTCGAGCGTTGGACGTTTATACCGAACGTATTCCACCCACCTTGTGTTCCTAGGGTTGACTCCTTGGTTGAATTCATTCAGTTGATCCTTGAGACCTCTTAATGTTACATCAAGGCACCAAACCTTCAACCTCTGAGGTTCTCCGCTGTTGAATTCTGCATGAACGTCGATCCACCCGACCATTGCTTCAAATCTACACAATAAGAAATTATACACAATCAATAAAAAACTCATTCAAGCAGTTCATCAAACACTTGGAGTGCAAATTATACATAAACCCTAAAAATGATAACTACAACATAAACATGCAAACATCTAAATAATTAAGCAATATTACTCATTTGCATGTAACATTGTATCATATCTTGC
>Ga0315915_1010781_pt1 | contig 10036 bp, 6 predicted proteins | sample MpolbnodulesMG_FD_207738 | JGI IMG/M metagenome (GOLD analysis project Ga0315915, IMG submission 207738) | Medicago polymorpha root nodule microbial communities from Los Angeles, California, United States - branched nodules | ecosystem: Host-associated > Plants > Roots > Nodule | place: USA... | reverse complement strand
GCTATTTGGGAAGAAAGCCAAAACATTTTCTGCAAATCAATCAATTTAGTCCTTCGAAATGTTTGTTATTATCGGCCAAATTAGTCCCTGCCTACGTGGCGTCTGACATGTGAGAGGTTAACGGCCATGTCAGCCCGTTAACGTTCCGTTTGAACAGAAGGACTAACTTGATTGACATTTAACAAATTCAGGAACTAAGTTGATATTTCGCATAATTGAAGAACTAAGTTGACCGACGCATGAAAATTCAGGAACTAAGTTGATAGTTCACTCATAGCACGACATCCAATTTGCACGACAAGCAAGACATGAATACAAATTCTTTGCTTTGTAAAAATAAACATGTCAAAACTTCACAGCAATGGTCTACAAGCCTTTTTATTCATCATGATCCAAATAAAATAAGATAAGATAAATAGTATCTTTAGTAAAAAAAAAAAGAAGATACATACTGGTAGTATTAGAAAAGCAAAACACACTCGGTATATGATTTGGAAATGCACCGTTCACCACCGCATGATCCTTAATTTGTGATTCCTTTTTGGAAAAGTGCATCATTAATGGGATGGCAAAAAACGGTAGATATACTAAGCGAAAAAAAAAGAAGGAAAACATGATGGGGTGATCTAACGGTTTCAAATTGTCGTGTGTGTCATGCTTGTTGGCCATGGTGTCAAGAAACATTTTCCTAAAACGTGTGTTGCCAACATTTCTCTTTTCTATATATAGAAATGATATAATCGCTTCATATTCTTTTAGATCATTCAATCAATCTATGAGCTTCAGTTCTCATTTTTCTTACAATTTGATCTTAAAATACCTCTTATATTTTTAACGTTAAACTCATTATTTTTTTTGACAAAAATTAAACTTATTCATAGTTGATGTGAAACTATTATTTACAATTAAATACCAACAGAAAGTGACTAAATTGTTCTCATTGAAATCATATACTCCACCACACTCACAATAATCACATACAATATCGGTACACATATTTCATAAGCTTTAAAGAAAGATTGCCACGTTCATCTATATGAGAGAAATCATTATGCTCATTAGTTAGCCAACTACAACTTTGATTTGAAATATAAATTTTCTAGGTCTCGTTATCTCTGCTGCTCCACCAAATGAACCTGGGCTTCTTTTATTTGATGAGACAAGTGGTTTTCTTTCCCATACTTGTTGGGACTTTTTTTAACTTTATTTTCTCTTAAACCCGCTAGACTCTTTTTCTAAAAAAAACATTATATAGAAGCAATGTTATTTGAACTTTAAAAAATTAATTCGACAATCGGATAAAAATATATTATTTATAATTAATAATATGACTAAAAGCTTGACAAAAAAAATAATGTGACTAAATGAGAAAGAAGAAACAATTAAAAATAAATAATATATAATATGTATAAATATTCGATGTTAGACAATCTCTTAATTGTCAATTTTTTCAATCACTGTAATTTTGATACGGAGTTCGCACCATCATTTAATAGTCACTAGTCTCCGTAGGAAAATATGGAGAGAACACACACGATGAGTTCTTTTTTTTTTTTTAACTAATTTTTCTCGTACTCTAAAAGAAAAAAGTATACGGTTTCTCAAAAAAAAAAAGTATAGTGTTATCGTTGAAGCAAATCCATGCTAGTAGATTGAATATTTAATTCAAGCATGCATACGTCCTTACACCAATAATTGAGATCATGTGTCAGCAGATATTGACCTATATATTTTTTTGTAAGATTTTTTTTTTTGACAAAATTTTTTGTAGAAGATATTGGCCTGTATATAGCGTTCAATTTTTTAATGCTCCCGTATTTTGAGAATAGAAATGTACATTAAACAATTAATTAAACAATCGCCAAAATATTAATACTATAACAATGGAATACAAATTGTTAATGATCTTTATCAATAGACGAATCATTTAAATAACCTAAATTTAACCTTTTAGATAAAATAATTTTATCAAATTATATTTATCTCACAGTTAAACTCAAATGATATTTATCTTACGACTGAACTCTAAATTATTACCATTATTATTTGTTGGATGAACATGATTTTTTTTTTAATTTGACCAAAAAGATTTTTTTAGGGAAATTTGACCAAAAGGATAGTGCATGTTTTTTATTATTTAAAATTTAACAATTTTTACATGAATATGAGAATCCAAGGATTATAATATTGGGTCCATTTTTTTGTATTATTTTATTAAAATGTCTTGAAAATAGTAACTAGAGTCTCGTTTGATATGGTGTGGAAGTGGAAGCACTTTCCGGTGTTGGATCAAAATACAGAAAAAAAAAGTCGATATATCATGTGTGAAAGTGCTATGTGAACACAAGTTGTATTACTCGCACCATACTTGTTGCCCTTGAATTTGGATATATTTTTTTTAATAATTTCTTAGCTCATCTTGATTTTTATGCAAGCTCAATGAGATTGCACTTGAATGACATTAAATTTTAGTGACATTGGTAGCATTGTTCATTTTTTTTATTTTTATTTTGAGAGATGGTAGCATTGTTCATGTCTCTCTTTAAATCAATCATTCTCTTTCATTTTAATAATTTATTTTAATCATTGTACCACCATTCTCTTTTATCTAAAATGCACCAATGTTATTAGAGTCATCAAAAGTTATGTCATCCAAGTATTTTTTAGCTCCATGTCCGTTGTATCATTGATGTTGGCATTGTTGTGTTCAAATAACATTGATCACATCAAATGAGTTAGAGGTTCATATTAGATTGATTAATAGATGTTGAGAAACATATACTTGTAAGGAAACATTCCGTCAAAATTAAAATAACAATAAGTTCAAAGTCTCATATACTCAATGTCTTAATATTTTTATATAAATGTAGTGTTCAACGGTTGCTCTTATTTCAATAGAATGATTGTTATCTTATTTTATACTCCCTAAAATACCAACATGGTTGTCCTCGAATCGAAACTGAGGGGGTATTACATTACATTTTCTTTTTTGACAAAATTGTTACACTTATGAATATTTTGATAACTTAAATTATCTAAGGAGGGTACTTATGGTACATTCTTTTAAATACACTTGCAAATATAAAAATGAGTAATTATAAAATAAAAACAAAAATGAGCTAACTTGTAAAGACGGTAATGTGGTAAGTGGTTGGAAAATAGGAGTTATATATTTCAGAATTTTAACTATAAACTAATTATTCAGTCAAAAGAAAAACTAGTAAACTAACCATTGTTGCAATGCATAGTTGACTAGTTGTTGCAGTGCATTCCGCACCAACCATCTTTCTAACATTTCTAAAAATGAAAACTAGAAACACCATATGTCGATATCATAATATTCCAAGATTAGTTTTAAAGTGTACTTAGAGTCGGTCTACTTAATAAAAAAACTTTTGATTCAACAATCAGTTTGGTTTGATGAAATCTGATATTTATAACGAGTTATAAAACAAAGTAACTCTATGAAGAAATCTTGTTCAAAAATAAAAAACCTTCATGATGAGAAGAGAAAAGAAATGAAAAGGAGAAATGGAAGAGTTAAGAGGGAAAGGAGAAAACATTAGCAACAATGGTTAGTCATATTCATGGTTAGACATGTCAAGGTATGAACAAAAACAATGTTCCACTCCAATAAGAGTCAATGGTTACTCAAATTGAATCGAGTTAACCCAACCAAATTACATGCCTTTTCAAATTGAGTTAAAAAGACTTGATTAAACACTAGCTCTAAAATTAGTGTCCAAGCTTAGGAACAATGCATGCTACGAGTTTTTTTTTTTTTTTCCAGAAACAAATTTAACTCATTTCATTTATAATAGTAGTTTTAATGCAAGATGACATATAATCATCAACTTGGGAACTAGCATAAGATAATGACGCCTTAGCTAACAAATGAGCAGCATTATTTGTTTGTCTCCTAATGAAACTTATCTTAAAGTTTTGATGATTCATAAGTGAAACTTTGCAAGTATTCAGAATCACGCCGAACATGGAATTGGTGTTGAGATTGCTTGAGATGCCGTCAACCACTTGCTTGCAATCAAGTTCTATAGACACCAAAGGAAACCTCAAAGTACCAAACCATTTTATCGCTTCTTTTAGACTTCTTGCTTCTGCTTCTTTGGGTTGTGAGATGCCTTTGTACCAAGCTGTATTCGCTCTAATGAACTCCCCTCAATCCCCTCTCAGACACATACCGATCCCATAACAACCTTGTTCCTTTAAAATTGTTGCATCAACATTACACTTCACTTCCCCGACAAGCTACGAGCTTTTTTAGACTGGCTCACATATGTTGTTTATAATCAACATTCATTTTATAAGGTATGAATAAAATTATTTTTATCAAAATAAAAAATTATAAAATATATAACCAAATTTTGAGGTTAAAAATACATAATTTTCATATAACCTAATTTATAATTAATATGTAGAAGTGAAAATTAAAAATAAAGCTCAATAAATAAAAAAATATTCATTTTTTAATAGAAATTATTTATTGTATGCATGTATATGTATCATATGTCACATCAGCGTTTACATGATGTGTGATATATAATATATCACGTCAATATTGATTAAGAGCCATTTAACTGAACACATTAATTAAAAAGATGTTGCTAGTATGTCTTAAAGACACATGTCTTAAAGATGTTGCTAGATGTAACTTCTTGTAACAAAAAAAATTGTAACTTCTATAATAGTCTTGGTCTGTTGTGCAATGTGGTCGGAATTTTAGACTATCCGCATTGGAATAGGATATGACCAGTAAGTTGAATATCAAAAACATGGATTTTATAGTATGATTAATTTGGACTCCACTCTAATTGTCTTCCTCCAATATCTTATGCAAGAGATGATATGATCTCCTCCACCACCCTAATGGATAATTTTAGTCAATCATGTGTATCATGAGTCTAACCAGCCCGTTGATCTGTTAGCAAATCTCTTACACTTTGTTTCTTCAATTTTAACCGTAATGTTTTTGACGTTGTTCCTTATTTTATTTTTTTATTAATAGAAAACAACAAGAAAAAAGAAAAAGAAAACTAAGGTCTAATGGAAGAAGATACCCCATTGTATTAGTTGAGTAGATACTAGCCAATAAAAGGCGGCAAAAATAAAAAACGCTAATCTCATTATCAAGAGCAGCTTTAAATTTGGCCAACCGGTCGACGCAAGAGTTTCGTTCCTGAAAGGTGTGAGCAGGAATAATGTTCCAGTCCCTAGTCAACAGGGATATATTGTAATCAACAATCACAACATATGGGTGGATAGAGAATCAAATTCATAAATTATATCTATGTAGTCCTGAGTCCAAGCTAGATGGTGACCACGAGATATGACCTGAAGCGCTTAACATTATTTTTATTCTTTTTGAAGAATCATGGTCAACATTAATATTAGACGTAAAAAAAGCAAAAAATTTAACCCTCTGACGAATTCCTAAGAAGACCATTATAACCAAAACGATTGGGTTATCAATAGAGCTCTCACCTAACATTGAGTTTGATCAAATTCTGAGTGTTTTCATAAAACTAGTCGGGGAACGTTGTCGAGATTAATGTCACAAAACACTTGAATGCTTGACTAAAAAAAAAAAAAAGAAGAGTTTTTATCCATTTTCCAAACATTGATTAATGAGAGAGTGACGCCATTGATAACGCAAGCAAACCCCAGCTGGGGTCGGTGACGCCATCTCTTTCGTCATCCAAACCACTTCATCTCCTTATCGCCATCGCCATCCATCTATTACGCGCGTACAGTCACTCTCTCTCTCTCTCTCTCTCATCCATTTGAAAACGATTAACGAAACTTCCACGATGTTGAATGTCTCAGTTATTCCTCTTTTCTCATTCTGATTACTCTTTTCACTCTCTCTCTCTCTCTCTCTTCTTCCCATTTCTTTCCCTTCAGAAACTTCCTCTTTTTTTACCCTTTGACTTTTTCTCTCTTGACCCGTGATTCTCTCCTTCTTTGGGTTTCTGGGTATGTATCAAAGTCTCAACCTTTTTGTAATTTCAATGGATCTCATTACCAAAATTCAAACTTTTCTTTTCTGGGTTGCTGTTGTTTCTTCTCACTCAATCAAACTCAATTGAAAAAACCATTTTTTTATAGTGATTTTGTTTTCTTCAATTTTGGGTTTGGTTTGATTATGCTGCTTTGGTGGCTCTGGAAATTTAAACAAGTACCCTCTTAATTAATCTTTTTTTTATTTTTGTTTTATAGAATCTGCATACATACTTAATAATCGAGTTTAGCTTTTTAATGATATATATAGAGAACAAAATTAAGGACTTTTTTGATGTTATTAAGGAACTTTTTTTGGTAACAAGTTATTAAGCAACTTTGGTTTGGATAGTTGTTGATTCTTTTCAACTTTTGAGCTGTGTACTCTTGGAATTTTGTGACTTGTTGCATCATATCATGTCTTGTGTGACGTGAGGTTTTGCAGCTACCATTTGTTCAGATTTGTGTTATACAAGTTTTCTATTAATAGATTGTTTTTGTTTTTACTTCTTTTCTAGAAAATTCAAGCTCTTATTTAGTATCATCATTAGTGTTATCATATCTCACAATAGAGGTTTTGAGATTCTATATAAGAGGGAACTTTCAAGTGTATAAAGTTTGAGTTTTGTGGTATAAGAAGATTATGTTATAGGTTCATATAGATTCTCAAATTAATTAATGGCTAATTCGGCTGAACCCTCGTCGTCTTTGAGCAATAATACATCATCGTCACACTTGTCAAATGGTAGTCACAACATATGCTCTAATGGCTCCGATCATGCTCGTAACCTCGAGGCTATAAGTTTGAATAAGCTGAGTTCTAATTTGGAGCAGCTTTTGATTGATTCTGATTATGATTATGGTGATGCTGATATCATTGTGGAGGGGATTCCGGTGAGAATTCATCGATGTATTCTAGGTTCTAGGAGTAAGTTTTTCCATGAAATATTTAAGAGGGGTAAAGATAAAGGATTGTCGAAGAATGAAGGGAAATTGAAGTATTGTTTGAGTGATTTGTTGCCTTATGGCAAAGTTGGTTATGAAGCTTTTCTTATATTCTTGAACTATGTATATAGTGGTAAACTTAAACCCTCTCCAATGGAGGTGTCTACATGTGTTGATAATGTTTGTGCTCATGATGCTTGCGGACCTGCAATTAATTTTGCTGTGGAGTTAATGTATGCCTCTTCCATTTTTCAAATACCAGAGCTGGTATCACTTTTTCAGGTAAACATTATATCCATGATGATAGTTATGAATCTGTCACAAGAAATATACAATTCAATGTCTATAGTTAGTTAGACGTACGGAACACGTATCGTATCCGGGATCCCGGATGACAGTTGCGTCTTTAGTTGGTAAAAAGCATTGAAGATGTATTTGAGAAGTATCGGTGAAAATATATGTATCCGGGATCCCGGATGACAGTTGCGTCCTTAGAAGGTAAAAAGCATTGAAGATGTATTTGAGAAGTATCGGTGAAAATATATATTTTTTAAAATAATATAGATTATTATCAGATACTTTTTGGACACGTATCGGGAAGTATGAGATGCTTATCAGTATCTGATATGTGTCGGTCGGTACTCTTTTATCAGTATCTGATATGTCCTTTATGTTTTCTCTATATTATGAAATTTAGTTCAAGTTTAGGAATAATTAATTATCTATTAGGCTATTGTCATGTTCTATGCCAAGATGTTTTGTATGATGATTCAGAACATGGGTAGAGGTTTCATATATCTTGCAAGTAGCAGTGCGTGCTTCAATATAAATGATTTCCTTTTCCAAAACAATTTTTTTACCATACATGTATTATTGTTGATTGAATACAACTTTTACTTTTGTTGATTTTGAAGGGTTTTGAAATTAAACTCTATGATCAAAACGCCATATATCTTGCTTTCTTTATGCATACTTGGCATCTTATGTTGGGCATATTTGGAAAATTGCAAACTAATTTCACATCTGAATTACTAGTCATAGTGTATCTGATCAAGGTTAAGGATTGAGAAACTAAGTATTACTTCAAATTTTGCAGAGACGTCTTCTTAACTTTGTAGGGAAGGCTCTTGTGGAAGATGTCATTTCAATCCTTATGGTTGCTTTCCATTGTCAATTGAATCAACTCGTCGCTCAATGTGTTGACAGGGTGGCACGATCGGACCTTGACCAGATCTCAATTGAGAAAGAGCTTCCCCATGAGCTCTCAGAAAAAGTTAAATTGCTCCGCCGCGACCTTCATCAGGATGATGAAAACGATGCTCCTGTAGTGGACACTTTGTCCCTAAAACGAATCACTAGAATTCACAAGGCATTGGACTCGGACGACGTCGAGCTTGTTAAACTTCTTTTAAACGAGTCAGACATTACCTTAGATGAAGCCGGTGCTCTTCACTATGCAGTAGCCCACTGTGACCCTAAGGTTGTTTCTGAAGTCCTTGGATTGGGTTTGGCTAATGTCAATCTTCGGAATTCTCGAGGGTATACAGTGCTTCACATTGCTGCCATGCGTAAGGAGCCTTCAATTATAGTATCTCTTCTTACGAAAGGGGCTTGTGCATCGGATTTGACTTTCGATGGTCAGAGTGCTGTTAGTATTTGTAGGAGGTTGACGAGGCCAAAGGATTATCACACAAAAACAGAACAAGGGAAAGAAACAAATAAAGACCGGATATGCATTGATGTTCTTGAAAGAGAAATGCGAAGGAATCCTTTGGCTACAGATCCCTCTGTGTCTTCCCACACAGTGGCTGATGATCTCCACATGAAGCTTTTGTACCTTGAGAACAGAGGTATGGTGATATTCCTTCAACTTCTTCCTTATGTTCTATATATTGTTGTCGTGGATCAAGCTTTGAGGATTTTAAATGCTTTGCTTCCATGTCTTTGAATGAAAATTTCCCAAAACTGAGTCATTTTGTTTTCATACTTCTTTCTGTGTATATTTCTATTTTACTTTGTATTTGATCAGTAAGATCCTTTGCTTCCCATTTTGGAGTTTTTTTGTTTGTGAAAAATGCCACTCGAAAGAACCACGTAAAATTTTGGGGTTTGGATTGTGTTCTTTAACTCCTTGTGCGACTGGACCTCGGAAAACTGACCATTGGATCTGCCAGCTTTATTGATTTTCACAGTAACAGTTTTGACACCAACTTTATAATTTTGAACTCAGAATTTAGATAGTTCTGTGAAATGTAAGGCTGGAATTTGGAAGTGGTTGGATTCACAAGTTACCTCATTAGGGTGTGTAGAGTTCTAAAGTTTCATCTAGCAAAAGGAATTCAGGCGAGAACAAAGGGCCAATTTTCTGCTGAAGGTTTTAATTCCCTTGCGAATGATTAGGATTGCTGTTGCATGACGAAGAGGTCACAGTTTTGAGTTATGGTATTACCGTCTTGTAATTGCAAGGTAAGATTGTTTACACAATAGATCAAACCTGTTCCTGTACTGTACCATGGAAGGAGCTTTATAGTAACAGGTTGCTGCTTTTAGGGTTCTTGTTCCTTGGTCATTGGATTCACCTTAAAAAAATATTGTTTAAAATAAAATGTTGAGATGTAGAAAAGTGCAAGCATTTTACTATGAATATAGCTTAGAGCATGAAAGGGAGAAGGAAGAAGTATTAACTGAGTATGCCTCAGGCCTTAGGGGAGTCACGTTCCATCTGCATTCACTGATTAAGGAGTTTGAGTGAACACTTAGTGAAAAGGATTAGGAAAGCACGTCCATCCTTGTTCTTGCTCCAGCTCTCGGATTTGGAGCAGCTATATCATCCGCAACACATCTTATAGAGGAAGAATTTCTTGATGCTTTTGGACGTCTTTCGCGAAGGCTACCAGCATTGATCTTGCCTTGTTTAATTTGTAGCTAAATGCCATGAGAGATTTTCATGTTGACTTGGATATTTTCTTCATTCCAGTTTTAATTAAAAAAAAAAATTAAGGAATGATAGTTGTTAAAAGAAGTGCAGAAACCACCTTCATATGGCTGAAAAATTCAGGAGCTAGTTTTTACAAAA
>Ga0315915_1010777_pt1 | contig 10039 bp, 2 predicted proteins | sample MpolbnodulesMG_FD_207738 | JGI IMG/M metagenome (GOLD analysis project Ga0315915, IMG submission 207738) | Medicago polymorpha root nodule microbial communities from Los Angeles, California, United States - branched nodules | ecosystem: Host-associated > Plants > Roots > Nodule | place: USA... | reverse complement strand
AACTAACAGATGGGACTAAAACATGTAACGGAACAAAAGTTAAAATACCGAAACGGACTTTTTTTTAGTTATGGGACCAAACCGATACCAATAAATTAGTTAAGGGACTAAAATAGCAATTAAGCCATAACTTAAATTGAACTATTATTTTATAGATTATAAGATGGTTAAAATAATAAATATAATAATTACAACATTACAACACTATACAACACAAAAATAGGCAATGATAGGAATATGAGATACTATTGGCTCATCACATTTTTTCATTCTCAATTTTTCCTTATGAACGGTGTTGTGTTTTTCGCTTCCGTAATGGTGTGTCGCATTCGTAACGGAGTTTTATGGTTGTATCGGCTTTTTGTCACGGACGTTTCAGTGTGATTTTTCAACTCACCCTGAAAACAGGTAAAAAGGGTATCGGTGGCCACCTATACCTTTTTGTCAAGGCCGTTTTCGCGGTAACGAACCCATACTTAAAACCTTGATAAGGACTTGTCTTTTTTTTTTGTTGGTAGGACTTGTCTTTTTTAATTATTGTCAAATATGAAAATGTTTATTTTTAATTATTGTCAGAGACTTAATTGTCGATTATTTAACGGTGATTTGGGTAAAGGCAAAGTTGTCTCGTTTTATTTTCTCAAAAAGTAAAATTTACTTTCATTTTTTTCAGAGATTATATTAATTCTCACTATTAACCTAATAAATAATATCGTCATTTCAGTTGAACTAATTTTTACAAAACGATCTCACTATTTTAATCCGGGGCTAAAACGAATCTTCAGTTATTATCATTTGAGATTTTCTTCTTGTTCTATCTGAATGTAATTTAAAGATGTATCCCATGAACTAAATCATTTGGACTAGCTATGAAATCAAAGGGTAGTTTGTCCAGAAATCAAGGGGTGATTTGAGAAAAAAAATCTACATTTTAAACCAAAAAATCACTTTTATCATTTGTGTTAGATTAAAAAGTTGTTTAAGAAATCTTTCTTAACCTTGAAGTATAACTAATTAACTACAGCTGCCCTTTAGATTTTCGTTGTTGTGGTTGGTTATGTATCCTTTGTTTGTTTACAAAATAATACTAGAAGTTCTCAAGTTCAGGTGAGGAAAAAACGATTGCATTGCTTTTTCCTTCTTTTGTCCCACTCATTTGGCTGCATTGAGAAAAACAAAGCAAATGAAAAGAAAAAATTGGAGAAAAAAAGGACAAATCATTAAAACGTCAATTTATCATTTGACTTTTCCTGCAAATTGATTAATTCTTTTTTCAATGGTTTTTTTGAGGGATTTTTTCAATGGTTGTGCTGCGTCTAATGTCTATGAGACACTTATTTCTTCACGTGCTCAAATTTTTTGTTTTGGTCGGTCCATAACCAATTCTTCATCCCCGTCCATTAGATGTCTTTCCTTTTTTTTTTTTTCTTTTCTTGTAAGCTTTTTGTTTTTGGCGCTAACCTCTGGTTCCTAAGGGAAATGGCTCCAATGAACTAGAGTTTAACGGTGATGTAAGAATAGTCTGATCAATAATTGTTGCACCTAGAACTCGGGTTCTACCAAACGATTCATCTTTGGTGAAGCTCATTTACCACTTAAGCTCAATTACTTGGTTTATGATTTCTTGTAAGCTTAGGTAACTTTGAACCTATTAACGTATTAGCAATCGTTAGAATGAATGAAATTGACAGGAAGAAGAAGAGAATTTGGGATAAGGAGGTTAGAGGAAAATGAGAGTTTGTTGCAAGTTTGTAAAAATATAGCAAAACAACTATTTATATTAACTTATAATGTAAGTTATTAGGTAACTAACTCACAAAGTTAAAAGCTAACTAATGTGACAAACTTATCATTTCTATCTCCACACCAATATGATTGTGGATTAATCATCTAATACACCCCTTTAATCCATAATCTTACAAGCTTATGAGACCTAACTTGTTCCTTAAGTAAGTAAATTTTTCCAGCTTCAGTGCTTTTGTAAAATCATCTGCAAATAGAACTTGAGTGGGACAATAAATGATTTCAAGAATTCCTTTCATTACTTGCTCTCTAATGAAGTAAAATCTAGTCGCTATATGCTTGCTTCTGTCATGTGCAATATAGTTCTTTGCAAGATTGATAGTTGATCATATGTTATCAATTTTCAGCTTCAGTGGTTTTTCAACTTCACGTTTCAATTATTTTAACAATGAATCAAGCCAAACTGCTTGACAAGCAACATATGTGCCTGCAATGTAGTCAATTTCACAAGAGGATAATGATGTGACTGTTTGCTTCTTGATGCACCAGGAGATTGCAACATTGTTGAATTTGAAAACATAACCATAATTGCTTCTCCTATCACTTCTATCTCCACAGTAATCTGAGTCAGAATAGCCTACCAGATCAGCTTTTGTTTCTTTGTTCTCAGTAGGAAATAACAATCATAGCTTCATAGTTCCTTTTATATATATATATATCTGAGGATCCTCTTAGCTGCAATAAGGTGAGATTTTCTGGGATCATTCATGTACATGTTGATGATACTTACTGCAAAAGAATTTTTTTTAATTCTCGTCGAGTGTTTGCTTAGGTGTCTATGTTATTCTTGATTTAGTGATTTATGTATTATTTCTAGGCCATACTTTCATATCATAAGATATGATATGCATCTGAATTCAATCTTTTTAATAAGTGTTGTTTTTTCAAGCTACCGATACCACTTGTTACTCAATAGACTTCTTGAATTCTAAAGGAGGGGAGTGAATAGATTTTGCACTAAAATCAAAATTGCTTAGGCAAAATCAGATATTTAACAAAGTAGATTTTTCTCTAAAAATACAATTATTTTTTTATACAAAATTTACAATTTTTTTTGTTGATCTACAAAAAAGAATTGTTCTCTCTAAATGAAATCGTTAATTTTCTGCATCCTTTTGAAAAGCAATAAATTTTAGGAAAAGTTATAAGTGTTTAATGGTGTAAAAGTTTTCTCAATAATAGAAAAATAGATTCACAAGTTAAATTAAACATAATTGTTTAAATTAAAGAGTTTAGGGTTTGAGAAGATTACACCAAGATTTATACTGATATAGCTACCTTGCCCCTGCTCATGGCCTAGCCCAATTCTGTAACAATGTGTGATAGAGTTTATTCCATTATTCATTATTTTGTATGAATGTATGATTACAAGATATTTCCTTGAGTCTATTGATTATAACCTATTTTGAATCAACTGTCTTTCATAGTGTGGTAATCATCAAGAAAGCCCACAAATTTGGATCCACATAATTTGGTTTTGCTCTTCAACTTGAGTAGCTACAACCTCAATTTTTTAAGCATTCAAACCCCTTGAATTTTCCTTTAATTGGTTTGAGATTTTATCACTGCTAGCTTGAAGAGTCTTCAACCTAAAAACCCCATAATCCCCTTCTAAGGTGAAAAGAGCAAAAATTCTTTTCCTTCAATATTTAATGATTTTCTTCAATCGCCTTTAATTCATATGTTTGAACACTCATTGGTACAAAGAAATCATATCTCAAACCCATACAAATTTCACTCACATAGAAGGATATAAGAGTTTGCGATATAACTAATGTTTTGAGAGAAAAATGAAGGTTAAACCTAAATGAATGGGAGTTACATACTTCAATTTCTTGTTTTTTAAGCAGATCAAACAGATCAGATCAGATATACTTGCTATTGTTATTGGATTAAATTGCGACATGTTTTTGTAAAATAAAAAAATAAACGTATTTTAAAACATAAAAACAAACTCATGGGACTATGTCTCTTCACAAATGACATTGATCAATAAAACATATTACTCTAATACCATGACTGCTTGAGTGAACTTGTCGTGCAAGGCACCTAAGGAAGTAAGCACACTTCTCCGTTTTTGGTTAGGCTTAAGGAGGCATGTTTCCTAGAGTTATATCGAAGATGTGTCCATGGATTTTAGCTGAACCGTATAATACATTCACCCAAACAAACTAAAATTATTTTTTTTCCTTTTCTTTCGGACCCATTCAAGTCTAATTTTAATTGGAACCAACTTGATTAAGCCGAAGTGGCTTAGTTTAGGGTTCCATGTTTATCATTCTAAATTCACAAGGTCAACTCGCTCAAACGTATAGAGATGTTTTATTTTAGGGTATAATTGATATAATCTATGTGCTGAAACTTCCATGAAATAAAATGTGATTTAATTAAATAGAATTTTTAATTTTTTTAAAGTCATGTCATATGTGATATGACCCAACCCAACCTAAACTCACGCACTTGTCACCAAACTGAATTGGTTCAATTTAATAAGAAAAATATAAATTATGGTTTATGGGTCAACCTAAACTTAAGAAATTTGACCAAACCAAAGAATAAGTTTGACCAAAACCTACTCAATCCGACCAAATAACCCCAATTCTACTATAACTTGGGATGCACTTTTGGGCATGATTGCCAACAAAAGTGCATAAATTTTAATTTTGATAGTCAGACCAGTGCACTTTTCATCCATACCTCCATATTTTTTCTTCCCAAAAAGGTTCACATTTTTATCTTCTTTTCAAATATGGTCCACTTTAAATAAAAAAAAAACAATGGTTTCATCGTTTATAGATTTAAAATCATAAATAGGTATATAGTTAGCCTTTTATACCTAAAATACATCAAATTACATTTGTTTCTTTTTTTTTACAAACAAAATATAATTGTTACATATAATCATAACAAATTGTAAAATGATGTATTTTTACACTATATTAAATTTTAAATTTATAACGTAAGTACATATGTATTATTTGAAATTTATGCTTTGTCTTTTATACCATAAATACATAAAATTATGGTTTTTGAATATAATTATAACAAATTGCAAATGATGTAAGAAAAATGTAACATGTGTTCTAGGGCACATGTTAGAGAAACTTAAAATATAAACATTGTTATATAAAGATGTGTTCTTAAGGACAAGTTCACAAGACTCAATATAAAATTCGAAACCAGTACACTCCTTATGGAGGGGAAGTAAAGTTGTTTGTCTATAAAACTTCATTTTATCTTCATAAAAAGAAGAAGTTGGAAACCATATTAAAAAAAATTACATTGTAAGTAGATATTTACAATTTGAAATTTAATGCATGGGAACTAATGTATACTTTTATTAGTTAAGAAAAACATGGGGTACAATAACGAATGTTTCTCAAATGCATCTTGTTTTGATTTTTCTTTGCTGATTTCTCCTTCCCCCTAACTTTTCTCAAAACAAGGGATTTGTCCAAATTATTACAAATTTTGGATGTGCTAAAAACACCTTTTTTTTTTTTAAGGAAAATAACACCATTTTTTGACATGTTCTGATTGTGTAATTCCGATAAAATCAAGTGTTTCGAAAATCGTTGGGGAGGAGTGGGCTTGGACAACTCAAAGGCAATATGATTGTTTGTATATCAAATTGAAAATGTGTTGTGGTGAAACAAAAAAGATGTTGCAACTTCAAATAAAAAAAGGTTTTAGATCAATGCTTACTACCTATGTTTTAGGTTAGTGCAATGGAACATACCCTCCAATGTTATAAAGGAACCTCACCTCCTCTTATATGGTATATGAATAATTTAAACCCTATTCACAATAATAGTTTCAAATCTTATTCATCATATTCATATATCTATACAAACTACATAGTAATCATATTTCATCGCACTTTAGACTCCATAAACCATTGGACATGACTACATTGGTTGATGCTAAACACAACCCAAATAAATAGTTATTGGGCAAAGAATGATGACAGAGTTGAAACAACGCAGATAGAAAATAACCAGATGTAGGCATCAGTATTGCAGTCTTTGGAGTCTAGTAAGTTCATATATAATAATAATTAAAAGGCTAATAGGTAGATAAATATTATGGTTCTATAACAATAATAAAATATCCACGTGGTTCTAATAAGTGAATGCAATGAATATAAATTAATATTTTTGAAAATTAAGGAATTTAAGCACACCTCAAACAGTGGTATGTGTATTGTAACACTTTTCGATGGTAGAAAAAAAGGGGAAGCAAAAGTAGGAATATAAAATTTAGACAACTACTAACAAACTAATTTTCCTTGTCTAAAAAAAAAACTAATTAGCTTTCTTTCATATTCTTCTTGTGCATTATTTTATTTACCAATTATACTTATACAAACTAAGCATAACAGAAATTAAAATTTTCGTTGCATTCTAAATATTTCTAGAAAGTGGTGTGACATATTTGGGTTTAATGTTTAACATATTTTGGTCATAAGCCCATAACAGTAGTAGCCAAAGCCAAACATGAAACATTTCTTTCAGCTTCTTAGGGGTACACGCAACACTATGTGAGTATGTGTGGTTTAGCATATATGTATATAGCTTTCTTTCAATAAATGATGTATGTGGTCTATATCCACATACATCATTAGACTACATGGATCATTTATTGAATGAACCTAAAACAAAAAATCTGTTTATAATTGAGACACAGGAGGGAGTACTTTAAAAAAGTGATACTCAACAAACTATAAAATAGAGAATGAAGTGATACCCAATTATATGTTATTTAACATCCATTTTTCTATCTAATATGGGACGAGACTCTTACCACATTTGATATAACAATATAACGAAGGTATTTCAAGCTCAACAGTTAAAGTAACAAAAGTGATCACATAAGATCATATAAAAGATTAAGATGTTTTCATATAAATAAAAGAGAGCTATATAACCATAAGATAACTAGTATAGAAAAAAAATGGGAAATATTATTGTCTAAGTGAGTTTCTTTAACTCATGCATCATTCAACTGAGTCAAATAAGGTAAAATATAAAATGTCTGAAATGACTTTCTATCATGCAAACCCAATTAGCAAAGCCTTCAAAAATTGAAAAATAAAATAAAAAGCAAAATAGGCTCAAACACCAGCCCAAGATACCTGCTTAATACTCATAACAAAAGGAAGTTTTGAGGCAACATGTAAAGTCAACAATTATTCATCTTCACTTTCATCATCATCATCATCTTCATAAATTTTCAGAGCCGTCTCCTTACAGATTGGACAATCATTCTTTACCTCCAACCATTGTTTGATGCAGTCAAGATGATATATGTGATTGCAATCAAGTCTCCCAATACGATCCCCATCAATAAAATCTTCCTAATAAACATATAATAAGAGGGGTTATGACACTTGAATATGCTCATGTATTAGGGTTTTAATATTTAGTTCGTCTAATCCATACAAAATCAGTTGGTTAGAATAGAGGTGCCACTTTTTATAAAAAAAAATAAAAAATTAGTTTTTTTCTTTCAATGTGGAACTTTGATTTTCTTATTATCATGTTCCTTAAAGAGTTTCATATACTATTAGAAAAAAAATGAACCAGGAACTAAATTAGTTACGCACAAATTAATGTGATATCAAATTAGTTACGACGCACCTGACATATGGTGCAAGTTTGATTCATTGTGCTTGTTTCCTCAGTATTAGGCTGGTAAGTTTCTTGCTGGATGTACATGAGAATTTCCTCCTCTTCCAGCCCCACCCCAATCATCTGCACGTTAATTTAATTTATAATTTTCAATTGAATATGATCTTGTATAATATTTAAGCTAAACTCTAACTACATGTTTATAAAATTAAGCAAACAATGTGAAGGAAAAAAATTAATGGTTACAAAGCTTTCAAAAAAAAATAAAATTTACCTCATCCTGCCAATCCTCTGAATTAGTTAGCCAATCTATGTGCTCTTGAGAGTGAAGTAGCTGATTTTGAGTGGCCCAGTAATCAAGTAGCAAATTGTACTGTGTGACATATATTTGTAAATATATTTGTAAAGTACGTACATGAAAGTAATGTGATGTAAATTCAAAATGGTGCATATCAAGACGATTTAATTTCATGGGGATGTTTATTCTGCAGCAGGTAGTAATCTAGCGGTATAGTAAAATAATCACAAAGTAGTATTCAATCTATTACCTAAATAACTAATCTAAGAATTTGCGTTAAAAATAACTCAAATATCCACCATTTATAAACAAATTGTTATGTATTTAATGTAGAATTTTAGCACACCTCCTCACACCGATGACTATACATTTGGATGTGACATGGATGGTACAATAATGGTGCTCGAATAAGTGGTGGATACATAGTGCTCACAAAAGAGTTCTTTACAACATTAGGATATAAGCTGAGCACTATGTATCTACCACTTATAAACATTTTGTTAAACTATATTTCACTTATTCTTTTTGACGCAATATCTCACTACTCTTAACAATTAAATTATTTTTATAAATAATAAACATGTCAATTAAGTTAGGTTTCTAGAATAGATTTCTAACAACTATATATCAATAAAACACATTTATCATCATTTCCAATTCATTGCAATATTAAATTAAATGCTATCACATATTAACTTGGACTAAAGTTTACTTGATGGTAAATAAATCCAAAATATTTGAAAATGAAGCACATTATTAACGGTGAAGTCATTTATTCTAATCTTTAACCAAAGTTAATATTAACAAGTAAATAAGAAAGTATATATACCTCAACCCTGAGCATGTCCCTCTCTATTGAAAGTTCACGAGAAGTTGAAATTAAATTGCGGTAACTACCGCTAGATTGAGCTACAGTCTCTGATCTTTGCGATCCTGAACCAGTGTGAATGAACTGAATAGTTTGTGTAGCAATAGTAAATCCTGATCTAGGAAGAGATGGAGAACGGTTTAGTTGATAATTACTCGTTGAAGGGTTTGAAGTCGTTATTGATTGTCGTGGTGGTACAAAACTACTAGGCCACACAGGAATAATAGGTGGAGAAGGAGTTTGATTCACACGACCTTCTGTCAATAACCTAACATGTGGTTGAACAATTGTTGTGCTTTCAACATAAGCATTGTCCATTCCTTGTTGAATAAAGGTATCAAAGAAGTCCAGGTTATTGCTATTATCACCATTCTGGCTAAAACTTGTGCCTTGAGAAGAAGAACTAGTTGCTCCTCTTGTTGTTGCATAGGGATATAGAAATGATGCAGAGGTAGGATAAAGATCTTGTCTTCCTCTAAGTAAGTTCGTCGAAGGATCTTCTTGAAGACGTAATCTACTAAGATTATTGAGTGACCTAGTGGGAAAACTATAATGAGATGAATCATGATCTCCGAAAAAACCTGCTGGACCACCAGGAGAGCTATTAATTTCAGACTGAGTAGTAGTAGTAGTACTATTACTACTACTTAGTCCTGCGTCTACATTAGTATCTTCATACATGATGAAAGGATCCCAAAATGTTGTTGTAGGTAAAGAAGACATGTTGACATTGTCTTGATAAGGATGAAAAGGAGGAGGAAGAGTGCGTCTTCTGCTAAACCTTCCATCAATTTCTGAACCTTGATTAGAAGCTTCACCTCTAGTGAATGGATCAGGCGATCTGCTTCTCTTAAACGATGAATTATCCCGACACAACTCATCATTCCTAGTACCAGTAGTGGTGTTAATTCCATTATTGAATGACGAAATGGAATTAGCATTACTACTATTTCCTGCAACAGTTCCACTTCTTTGATAATCGGATCCTACAGCAGGTGCAGCTCCAGTTTGTCCTCCAATAGCCGGATATAATGAGGATAATAACATATTATCTCTAAACAAGATGGACGACACACTTCTCGGTCCTCTATTGATAAAGGGAGAAATGTTGTTGCCTTTTAAAGCATTGTGAGTAGTAGTAGGAATGATGCTAATATTTGACCCAAAAAGTCTTAAATATATTGCATCATGATATGGGCTCCTTTCTTCATTCTGACGATTTCCTAAACGATATTGGTTGGCCATAGATTGTAACTTCTTACCTGCATGCACACCATAACAACAACCATATATCAATACTACCGTGGACATATGATGAAGGTGAGAAAAACCACAAGAAGGGGGGGTTGAATTGTGTTTTTGGAAACTTCTTCTTTTACGTTCTAGATAACTGTCCTCAGGTTCAGAGTCTGAAGTAGTTCAGAGTCTGAGTGAGTTCAG
>Ga0315915_1010772_pt1 | contig 10046 bp, 8 predicted proteins | sample MpolbnodulesMG_FD_207738 | JGI IMG/M metagenome (GOLD analysis project Ga0315915, IMG submission 207738) | Medicago polymorpha root nodule microbial communities from Los Angeles, California, United States - branched nodules | ecosystem: Host-associated > Plants > Roots > Nodule | place: USA... | reverse complement strand
TGCTTGATCTGGCAACAACAGGTTGCTTTCTGGACCACCAAGAGATAACATTAGGACCAAAGGAAATAATAGCAGAACCAAATGTGGACCTTCTATCATCAAGGTCTGCTGCCCAGTCAGCATCACAAAACACTTGTAAAGAGAGAGGTTTATGGGTGGGAGCAGGATACAACTTCAAACCAAAGTTTAGAGTGCCTTTTAGATACCTCAAAATTCTTTTGACTGCAACCCAATGAGATTCAAGAGGTTGAGACATAAACTGACATACTTTGTTAACAGAGTATGCAATTTCTGGTCTTGTGATAGTGGCATATTGGAGGGAGCCCACAACTGATCTGTATAGAGAGATATCTTGAAAGTGGTCTGAACCATGTTTAGAGAGCTTGCAGCTGGATATCATAGGTGTATTGATGGAATTACACTCAAGCATATTTGTTTTAGAGAGGAGATCCCTTATGTATTTACTTTGAGTGAGCAGTAAAGTATGGTTAGGAAGATGTTTAACCTCTATGCCAAGGAAATAGTCTAACTGACCAAGATGTTTCAGACTAAAAACAGAGTCAAGCTTAGTAATCAAGGAAGTAACAAGTGAAGTGGAACTGCCTGTGATGATGATATCATCAACATACACAAGGAGATATACAACCTGTTTCTGTTTAGCATAGGTAAATAGAGAGGGATCGCACTTGCTTGCTTGAAAACCAAACTGAAGAAGAGTAACTTTAAGTCTATCAAACCGCTGTCTAGGGGCCTGTTTCAAACCATACAATGCCTTGTGAAGCTTGCAAACCAAACCAGAATCACCATGTTCAAAACCTGGAGGTTGTTGCATATAAACTTCTTCCTCAAGAATGCCATTGAGGAAGGCATTGTTGACATCCAGCTGTTGAATAGGCCACTTGTAGGAAATAGCAAGAGTGAGAATCAACCTGATGGCAATGGGCTTAACAACTGGAGAAAAATTCTCAGTGAAATCAAAGCCTTGAAGTTGATGAAAGCCCTTAGTAACCAAGCGTGCTTTGTATCTATTAATTGAACCATCAGGATTTTCCTTAATTCTAAACACTCATTTACAACCAATTGCTTTTCTATTGGGTGGTAGAGAAACAAGTGTCCATGTATGATTTTTCTGAAGAGCTGCATACTCTTCCTGCATAGCTTTTTTCCATTGAAGATCAGCCAGGGCTTGTTTAACAGTCTTAGGTTCAGTGTGAGTCAACAAAAGAGTAGGGTTGACACGTGGCAGAACTATACCAGACTTGGAACGAGTTGTCATGGGTGAATATTAATAGGAGGATTAGGAGTTGAAACAGAAACTGACTGAGAGAAAACTAACTGCTGAGAACCATCAGCAGAAGATGCAGACTCAGGGTGAGAAGAAGAGACAGTAGATGTAGGTGAAATAGCAGATATGTTAGAAGGAGGGGATGGGGAAATATGTAGGGTAAAAGGTTTAGAGAGACTGACAGTAGAATTGTGTATTGGAAGAGATGAAAGAGTGACATCCTTAACAAGAGTAAGAGGGTCATAAGGTTTATCAGTAAACAAATCAGAATAAGGGAACCTATATTCATTGAAGAGAACATCCTTAGAGATGAAAATCCTGTCACTAGGAGACAAACATTTATAACCCTTATGAGATGAAGAGTAACCTAGAAACAGACACTCATGAGATCTGAAATCAAATTTGTGAGCATTATAGGGCCTGAATAAAGGGAAACAAGCACAGCCAAAAACCTTTAAAAAATTATAATTGGGTTTTTGATGATATAAACTTGATAAGGGATTTGAAAATTTAGAGAGGCAGTGGGAAGTCTATTGATGAGGTAAACAGAGGCTAAAAAGGCATGATCCTAGTATGTTAGAGGAAGAGAGGCTTGTGTAAGGATGAGTTAGGCCCCAAATTTCAACATGGTACCGGAGAGGAAGCCATGGATCGGAGGTTAATCTGATACCATGTAAAACTACATAGAAACTGAAAGCATTCTCTAACTAACTTCTTTATCACAAATTCTGTTTTTCATTGATTGAAAACTATTACAAAGGCTTTATATAAGAGCCTGAAGGGTTATAGCAGGTTAACCTGAATCTGACTTGACACCTGTCAGTGCAGATGCCAGCTGTAAACAGCTGGCTGTTACAAGATTAACACTAGATACAAGCTTCTTAATGCTATTCTATCATATACACTTATAGTTTAATTTTTCATTTAAATATTATTTTAAATGACTACGGTTTTTAGGGTTTGATTTTCTTTTTTTTTAACTTCTTTTTTTTTTGAAATATTTTGTTTGACTCATTTATTAATATGTCAGTACATTAGTATTTTAAATTTTGTTCTTTGTTTATTTTTTCAAATTGCAAGTACATCCGTGGTTTGATAATATTTGGACAGGACTAATTGATGAAAAAGTTATAGTTTAAGGATTAAATAGAAGATTTTAAGATAGTCATGCACCAATTTGCAAAAGGGTCAACATGTAAGGCGTTATATATTATTTTTTATTCAAAAAAAAAATTAATCAGGATAGGGAAGAAGTGTGTAGATAGCTCTGAAAGGTATGGAGACCTCTTAAAAAAAGAAAAATTCATCAGGTCATCTCTTTGAACATGAGATTATAAAACTCCTACGAGCGGAAACCCACAAGAGGATAGAGAAACAAACCTATTAGTTAAATGTCTATGGACTTAAAACAAGTCTATAACTGCCACATTGTATTTTGCAACCCTTACCAATGGCTATAAATAACCTTGTCATAATTTAGTTTCATCTTATGCTGAGTTATTTTGTTTGTAATGTGCGTGTCATGTTCTTTCTATCATTGAATTTATTCATTTCCATATGAATTACATGATTTAACTTTTTACTTGCTTGCAGGTGACGTTTTACTTGGGAACAACGACTCCACATCTTCTGCTCCTTTGCCCAACTCTTGTGTTGAGCTACCTGAGACTGGAACCCTTGTTACCAATAGTAGTTGCAGTCCCTCTAGTACATTCAGAATCCCTTCTCAAACTGAAAAGGACGAGAGTCGAGGTACGGCTTCTGCTAATCGGAATCCCCCAGAATCTGATTTAAAAAATACTGGTGCACGTAATACAATGTCTACTGCTCAAGTTATAAAGAGGAATACTGCATCTGAAGATGAGAGAAGCTCAACTCCTGAGATAAATTTTGTAGCCGTTGATTTATTCAAAAAGGACATTGCGGATTTGGATACAGATGTTGGCAAGAGACAATCAGCCCCTGTTATCGCAACCAACAATGCATCAATAGTAAGCTTGCTGTTATTTATAATCCAAGCCAATAAATTGTTATCCGTAATTCTGAATAGTATTTTATTTATTGCTTATATTTCACGATTGATTTTCTTCAGGAAATTACAAGCGGTTTTATTATAAGGTTCATCATTATGTGAAATGCTTGGATGAATTTTTGTTATTTTCGTTATGAATGACAAATTATCTTATAGACTTCTTTTTACATTTTTTTTTCTTCCTCTGTTTCATTATTGAAGGCTTTGGCAGAATCTCCTTCAACATCTGGGCTAGGTCCATCAAAAACGAAAACTGTAGCAAATATCACCCATGGAAGTCCACAAATTTCAGATGGAGGAGTAGCTCTTGGTGCGTCTAAAGCTACGCCTAAGCGCAAAGCTAGGCAATCATCTAATAAGGCAACTGGAAAGGAACCTGCTAGAAGAGGTGGTCGTATGAAAAATGCAAGTCCTGCGTCTGAAAAAGGCGATAAATCAACCAAAGTTTCCCTTAGCCCATCTCCCGGTTTCAAGCTGATGCAATCAAATGAGGTGCAGCAGTATGGGCACATTGATTCCAATAGTGCAAAGGCATATTCTCTTGTAAATACTTCAACATCTAGCCTTCCAGATTTGAACACTTCTGCTTCTTCACCTGTCTTGTTTCATCAGCCTTTCTCAGATCTGCAACAAGTACAATTACGTGCACAGATCCTTGTCTATGGAGCATTGATGTGAGTTCAAATGTTGATTTTGTTGCATGCTATTTAATCATAGTGGATACTAATGTAATGTGTGCATGTAGTTGCAAATCATCAATCCTGCATTTCTTCACCTATTTCCGATACGAGATCTCACCTAACATCCCTCTCTCACATAATCTGATGGCTAATTAGAAAAATGGAGAATCATAGCTGATTGTATTTTTTGCCTTTTGTTATAATTGGTATGTTTAAACCTGTTATTTGTTCAGTCACAGTATTATCAGAGTTCAAGGTGCATGGGAGACATTTAGATCTGCATGATGTAGCTGTTAATTTTCTAAATTTTCTGGCATGATAATCAATTGTCCTAATTATTGCTTTTACTTGTTGCAGTCAAGGCACAACACCGGATGAAGCACATATGATATCAGCTTATGGGGGGACAGGTTAATTTTATGTATTTATTGTGAATTACTTGCATGGTTTTTTTTCTCTTTCTTTTCTTTGTTTTTTAAACAAGATATTGAGTTCCTAGACATTGTGTTGTTAGATGGTGGAAGGAACCTGTGGGAGAATGTCTGGCGTATCTGCATGGAAAGGCAGCGTAGTCAAAAATCTCATCCTAATACCCCAGAAACACCTCTTCAGTCAAGATCTGGTATTTTTTATGATTTTTTCCACGTATTGTTTTTTTGCTGGTTTGATTATTTGACGTGATTGTTTAACTCTATAATTGATATCTGCAGCTGCTAGAACATCTGATTCGACAGTTAAGCAAAGTGTACTTCAAGGCAAAGGTATATCTTCGCCTCTTGGTAGAGCTAGCAGCAAGCCTACTCCAACTATTGCTAACCCCCTAATACCTCTATCATCTCCTCTTTGGAGCCTACCAACTCTCTCTGCTGATTCCCTGCAATCTAGTGCTCTTGCAAGAGGTTCTGTTGTGGATTATTCCCAGGCACTTACTCCATTGCATCCTTATCAGTCTCCATCTCCGAGAAATTTTCTTGGGCATAGCACATCTTGGATATCCCAAGCCCCTCTTCGTGGTCCATGGATTGGTTCTCCAACTCCTGCGCCTGACAGCAGCACCCATCTTTCTGCATCACCTTCCTCAGATACAATTAAGTTAGCTTCAGTTAAGGGATCTTTGCCTCCTTCCTCAAGCATAAAAGATGTTACTCCTGGTCCTCCTGCCTCCAGTTCATGCTTACAAAGTACTTTAGTTGGGACTGCTTCGCAGCTTGACGCAAACAACGTGACAGTACCACTTGCTCAGCAATCTTCAGGTCCAAAGGCCAAAAAGCGGAAAAAGGATGTGCTATCTGAGGATCATGGTCAGAAGCTTTTGCAGTCTCTGACTCCAGCTGTCGCTAGCCGTGCATCTACTTCTGTTTCTGCTGCGGCCCCTGTTGGCAATGTGCCAATGTCTAGTGTTGAAAAATCTGTTGTGTCTGTATCTCCTCTAGCTGATCAACCCAAAAACAATCAGACTGTCGAGAAGAGGATTCTGTCGGATGAGTCTCTTATGAAAGTTAAGGAGGCTAGGGTACATGCAGAGGAAGCGTCTGCTCTTTCTGCTGCTGCAGTGAATCATAGCCTAGAGTTATGGAATCAGTTGGATAAGCATAAAAATTCTGGATTTATGTCGGATATTGAGGCCAAATTAGCTTCTGCAGCAGTGGCCGTCGCTGCTGCTGCAGCTGTTGCAAAGGCAGCAGCTGCCGCTGCTAATGTTGCATCGAATGCTGCATTTCAAGCAAAATTGATGGCTGATGAAGCCTTGATTTCATCTGGCTATGAAAATACCAGCCAAGGTAACAATACTTCCCTTTCTGAGGGTACTAGTAACTTAGGACAAGCTACACCTGCTTCCATTTTGAAGGGTGCTAATGGCCCCAATAGCCCTGGTTCTTTCATTGTTGCTGCAAAGGAAGCTATTAGGAGGAGAGTGGAAGCAGCTTCAGCGGCCACCAAGAGAGCTGAAAATATGGATGCTATTTTAAAGGCTGCTGAGCTTGCAGCAGAGGCTGTATCTCAAGCAGGAAAGATTGTAACTATGGGCGATCCTTTGCCATTAATTGAATTGATAGAAGCTGGCCCAGAAGGATGTTGGAAAGCATCCCAGGAGTCTTCTCGGGAAGTTGGATTATTGAAAGACATGACCAGAGATCTGGTGAACATTGACATGGTCAGAGATATTCCTGAAACTTCTCATGCACAAAACAGAGACATTCCATCTAGTGGAATTTCAGCTTCTATCATGATCAATGAAAAGAATACAAGAGGACAGCAGGCACGCACTGTTTCTGATTTAGTCAAGCCTGTTGACATGGTTCTTGGATCTGAGTCTGAAACACAGGATCCGTCTTTCACTGATAGGAATGGATCTGAAAATCTTGAAGAAAATACTTTCAAGGAGGGCTCACTTGTAGAGGTTGTTTTCATTGTCCTTTATTTCTTTTTCAACTTGAACCAGTGAAAGTAACTAGGTTAATGTCAATGGCTTCATTTTTCTAGTATCATCTTTGATTACGAATGATGATTAGCTTTACAACTTTGAAAATTAATTTGTTGCTTTTAAGTTAGATTTTTGGTGAACCTCACCTAGTGAAAAAGGTTTTGTTGATTGTTGTTGCTTTTGAATTACAATTTTCATAGATAGTAAACTGAAGCTATCATATGTATCAGGTCTTCAAAGACGAGGAAGGTCATAAAGCTGCATGGTTCATGGGCAATATTTTAAGCTTGAAAGATGGTAAAGCTTATGTATGCTACACTTCGCTTGTCGCTGTTGAAGGTTAGTCAAGCTTATACGTGCTTGTACTTTGATGAGATTGGAAATATCTTATTGATGTGTGTGACTGCATTTCCAATCTTTGGCTATTCATAGAAAAGCCAATGGATTGTTAATTTGGCTCGTGTCTCTGTACATATAGGGTGTGTTTGGATTGAGGGTTTAGGAGGGAAAGGGAGGGGAGGGCTTATTTTTATTTTTAAAATTACGGTCAATGTAAAATGTTTTTTTAAAATAAATTAAGTGTTTTTGAAGTATTATATGATCATTTATCATATTGTTAATTCAGTTTTCTAAAAATCATTTTATAATATCCGTAATTTAAAAAATAAAACTAATCTCTCCCCTCCCTTCCCCTCCTAAACCCTCCATCCAAACACACCCTTAGGAGGATTTTTCTAAAGGAGATCAATGGAATGGAAATGTTTCAAAACTATATAAACTGACTTGCTGGTATTTGTTATGAATTTGTTTGTCACAAGTAATAAGTAATTACTTTATAACTGGGGCTTTAGAAATAGATTTTATGCATTTGTGAATACATCATTGAAATGTAGGTGGTTATAATATGTTCATGTTGTCTTCCATGGCCTGACTGTAAATGTTGTGATAGAACTATATAAAGTATAGTTTTGAAACTTGAACTCCTATAAACCACCGAACAATAAAAAACAAGTTTTTAACAAATTTTTAGAAGTTTGTAAAGCAATAAAAATAGTGTTACAAATTAGTTATCAACGACATTGGAAATTGTAGAGAAATTCAACAGGGGTGATCATTCAGAGTCATTCCCCACCATTAAATTGCTCATTTATGTTAAAACAGATTGAAGTGCAGTACATATTTACATATCAAAGGAGAGAAGTGTAGATTTTGATTTTAGAGGGGATGAGTGTATAATTCAAGGTTCTTTTGTGGGATAAAAGTGTAATTTACCCTTTCATTTTCAAGTTTCATTTTAAAGGTGTTTATAAAATAGATGTTTGTGTTATCTCCCATGGCCTGCTGTAAACATCTCGATGCTGTTGACCTGTCGGCCCTTTTTTTAATTGGTATCTTTTTCTTTTGTGTATTAGTGAGTAGTCATTCATTATGAAATTAAGAAAAGTTACTGTTTCACTTGCAGGGCCTATAAAGGAATGGGTTTCACTTGAATGTGAAGGAAACAAACCACCCAGAATACGCACTGCTCGCCCTCTGACTAGTTTGCAACATGAAGGAACAAGAAAGAGACGCAGAGCAGCTATGGGAGATTATGCATGGTCTGTTGGGGATAGGGTTGACGCATGGATACAAGAAAGGTATCCTTTAACAGCAACTGCTTCAGTACACTCTCACCTTATTACTCCTTCCATCCCTTAATATAAGCCCTCATTGCAAATTTCACATAGATTAAGAAATGCATCTAGGAAATTGAAAGAGAGCTTATATTTAGGGACAATTTTTTTTCTCAATGGGTGCTTAGAACTAGGGACAAAGGGAGTATTTATGTATATACAATATAATATCGTCACTATGGAGTTTCCTAACGTGATAGTTTTGTTATCAGCTGGCGGGAAGGAGTAATCACAGAAAAGAATAAGAAAGATGAAACAACTTTAACTGTCCATATTCCTGGTATGTATATTCTTTGATTTGATAAAACATTTTTTCTGTCAGGCCCAGTTTATTTTACCAAACTAAAGCAAGTTAGCACCTGATTTTGGAAATAACAAACTGATTGGTTTTTTGTAGCTAGTGGAGAAACATCGGTTCTTAGAGCTTGGAATCTCCGCCCATCCCTTATTTGGAAGGACGGGCAATGGCTTGAATTTTCCAAGGTGGGAGCAAATGACAGTTCTACACACAAGGTACTCTGTTTCAACTTCTCATGATGTCCCAGCTGCATGCTTGTCTGTCTGTGCTAAGTTTTACAATTTTGTATACAGGGTGATACACCACATGAAAAGCGACCAAAGCTGGGTAGTAATGCAGTAGAGGTGAAAGGGAAAGACAAGATGTCAAAAAATATTGATGCTGCAGAGTCTGCAAATCCTGATGAGATGAGATCGCTTAATTTGAATGAAAATGAGAAAGTGTTTAACATTGGTAAGAGCAGCACAAATGAAAGCAAGCAGGACCCACAGAGACAGGTGAGGTCTGGTCTTCAAAAAGAAGGGTCAAAAGTGATTTTTGGAGTTCCTAAACCTGGGAAGAAAAGGAAATTTATGGAAGTAAGCAAGCACTATGTTGCACATGGGAGTAGCAAGGTTAACGATAAAAATGATTCGGTTAAAATTGCAAATTTTTCCATGCCTCAAGGTTCAGAACTCCGTGGATGGAGAAATAGTTCCAAAAATGATTCTAAAGAGAAACTTGGAGCTGACTCCAAGCCCAAGACTAAATTTGGAAAACCACCGGGTGTTTTGGGTAGAGTGAACCCACCAAGAAACACCTCTGTATCCAATACAGAAATGAACAAGGATTCTTCAAATCATACGAAGAATGCTTCACAGAGTGAAAGTCAGGTGGAGAGAGCTCCCTACTCTACAACTGATGGAGCGACACAAGTACCGATCGTATTTTCATCACAGGCAACTTCGACAAATACTCTTCCTACTAAGAGGACATTCACATCGAGAGCAAGTAAGGGAAAACTCGCCCCTGCCAGTGATAAGCTGCGCAAGGGTGGTGGGGGAAAGGCTTTAAATGACAAACCCGCAACATCAACATCTGAACCCGATGCCCTTGAGCCCCGGAGATCCAATCGCAGGATCCAGCCAACTTCCAGAGTATGTTATGCTTCTATAACTAATAATAGATAGTGGTTGTTCCTAGTTGTGATAAATGAATTTTTTTTTTTTATCTTTTTCCTAATTGTGTGTCCATTTTTACTGTCTTTGTAAACCCATAATGAGAAATGCTAGGACACTCTTTTTAGCACTCTTTCCAACACTCGCTCTTCTATTGGGTGAAATCTAAGTTGGTCTCGCCACTTTATGTGGGATCCATTTCTAAAGTCTGGTTCCCACATGGATTTCACCAAATATAAGAGTGAGTGTTAGAGAGTGTACATAGCACTCCTCAACCATAATATACCCCGCATTTTAATCTTATGCTGTGTTTGACTTGTGGCAGCTATTAGAAGGATTGCAGAGCTCTTTGATGGTCTCAAAGATTCCTTCAGTTTCGCATAATCGTAATATTCCCAAGGGTGAGCATCCACGAGTGCTTTTGTTGTCGGTTGAGTTTAGTCTATCTTTTAGCATTCGAACTGATCGTCTGTAAATTGTAACAGGTAATAATCAC
>Ga0315915_1010770_pt1 | contig 10049 bp, 10 predicted proteins | sample MpolbnodulesMG_FD_207738 | JGI IMG/M metagenome (GOLD analysis project Ga0315915, IMG submission 207738) | Medicago polymorpha root nodule microbial communities from Los Angeles, California, United States - branched nodules | ecosystem: Host-associated > Plants > Roots > Nodule | place: USA... | reverse complement strand
ATTTAAAAAAAAAAAAAAAAGTGTAGAAAATATTTAGAACCATTGCAAGAGAGATGAAGAACTGGTGGTGGGTGTGACAACAGCAACATTTATCCTTAACTTTTTATGTGACAAAAAACACTAATTCCTTTCCTCAACACTTTCATGGAACATAGAATAAAATTATGGGTCTCTGTTTTGGTTTTAGACTAAACACAAAACTCAGATATAGTACTACTGTCCCTCTTCACCACTCTTCTTCTTTCTTCACCAATGCACATATCTTCCTCTCTTCTTCATCTTCTGGTTAGTTCCTTTTTGAATTATTATACTAATATTAATTCTAATTCCTTCCATTTACTTTGAGTAATGATATTGTAGTAACTAGTAACTGTTTTGATAGTAAATTCAGAGATTAACTTTGATGTTCTGTTGATGTAAAACTGTTTACACTTACAATCATTTGTATGATATATGAGTTTAATTAATATGCTCTCTGAGAGTGCAATTATTTCACAGGTGCATCCAATCCAACGATGTGTTGTCGTCAAATATTGAATACGAAAACACGAGTTGTTATATTCATTAATTGACATGACAACACATATTGGATACATGTGTAAAATAATTGTACACTGACCAAGTTTACTAATTAAATTCCAGATATATCCAAATCCAACAATTATGATTGAATCAGTGTCAAAAATCTTTACACTGTCTTTGCATTATGAATCATAAGTTTATAATTGTATCAAGTTTTGAATTATATTTATAATTTACATATTCAATTTCTATGTATGCTTCTTAGTTTGAATTGATCAAGAGTATCCGAGTTCGAACCCTTGGTTTTAACCAGACTTTACTTACCTCCAAACTCTGGATTGTCAGACCAATTCTCCCAAGAACCTTAGGGTGTGTTTGGATGGAGGGGAACGGAGGGGAGGGTTTACTTTTCATTTTTAAATTACGGACACTATGAAATGTTTTTAAAAAAGTTAACATGATAAACGATCATATAATACTTCAATCACACTTAATTTATTTTAGAAAAACATGTTATATAGTTTGTATTTTAAAAAAGAAAAGTAAACCCTCCCCTCCCTTCCCTTTCTAAAACCTCAATCCAAACACACCCTTAATGTTAGTTAATACGAAAATATATATGCTTCTTGGTGTGTGTGTGTGTCTTGGAATGTGATTTCCAGTCAGAAGAAGGATATCATAGTTTGATGTTATTTCTTTTTCTTGTTTTCACTCTGAATTTTGGGTTTAAATGTGATGTAGCTGGAGGCAGGGAAACTTTATTCAACCCTGTGAGGTTGTCTTTGCTCTCAACAATTTATGAGGAAGGAGAAACTTTGCAGAAAGATTTTCGAAAGGCATTTGCATTTTCATCATCAGCATTGGAAGCACCGGAAAAGGATTTATTGCAAGGAGGAGAACTAACAAAGGTGTTCAACATAATCCTTTTCTTTGTATACAATCATGGTTTTAAATTGCAGACACATTGCGATCTTTGCTATTGCAGAGAATCTCTGTCAAATGTGGCCTTATGCTACCAAAATCACAGTGGCAGAGACATCAAAAACTTGATGTCGCAGTCACAGACCTTATTTTTAGAAGAATGAATACAATTTGTTTTTATGTTGATAGCTAAAATTGGGGGGAAAATCTTAAAAATGTTTGTTTTTCAGGTAAATAAAGGAAAGAGGTCGCTTAGTAGTGTGCATGAAATGATAGATAACTCGCAATTACCTTTTAAGGAGTCACATTTCGGTTTGTTAATGGAGAACCTTGGTGTTTTAGAAGAAACCTTTGCTGATTCTGAAGCATTGAGGTTGGAAAAGAATATTATATTGCAACTGGAAAAGCTTGGAGCTCTTGAGTTGTTCAATGTTTGTCTAACAACATCCTTCGGAACCTCATGCATATCAAACTGCACTGACAAAGTTATTGAACAAGTTGAAAAGAATAAGAGAAACCACAAATTAGATGACTATACAGGTAAAGTTATTGTCCATTCTAGCAAGAGAAAGGAAAATAGTAGAAGAAAGAGAGGATCTGTTTCCACAGCACCTTCCTCTCGGTCCTTGCCTTTAGACGATAATCAAGAAGATCCATTACGTTCTTCACCGACTTCTTTTGTAAAAAGAGCATCAAATACTAAAAATAAAAGAGCGGTGATTGCTCAAAGGGAGGTGGAAATGTCAAAAGGTGTAAAGGTTAGTTTATCGTCAATAAAATATTGAGTTATTCGGTACCATGCTTGTAAATTATGCAAATATTAAAATTTTGTACTACTCCAGGTTCTAGCAGAATTAGAGAAAGTTAGAACAGCTATAGAAGAGGATACAAAGCAAGTGGTAAGCTTGAGTAGCTGGGCAGAAGCATCTGGAGTTGATGAGAAGGTGCTACAACAGCAACTGTATCATGGCTATTATTGTAGAGATGAGTTGATACGGAGCACTCGTTCCTTAGTTCTTTACTTTGCTAGAAAATACAAGGGTATGGGAATTGCTATGGAAGATTTGCTTCAGGTATTTTCTAAGTGTCATTGTGTGTAGAATTTTTTGTTTGACATTTTTCATATATTATTGTGGAGGAGTTAAACCTATTTGACATTTTTATCTGTGTGCGCTCATTCATCAATCATTCTTGTAAATTATCACAAGAACCTGAGTTTTGCGATTAACAATGGATATTTTGTGGACTTAACAATGAAAATTTTGTCAAAATAACTGTAAATCATTCAAGATATATGTTTGTGTATGAGATGGAAGGATATTAGGTTGATTGATCATATGAATTCATAGATAGAGTTCATGACACAAGGTAAATTAAACTTTTACCTCCATTAAGTTTCATCTAAAAAATAAATTTCGGTGCACCTGTAACTTTTATCCTGGAATTTCAGAAACAAGCACTACATATGCTTGTTTTCCCCTTTTTCATGATAGATCAAGCTGATCTCACCGACATGCATAGAAGTTTATAACTTTGTATTCTCAACTATCATGGGAAACATTGTTTTCTGTGGATAAACGGCAAAAATAGAGAATGATTAGCAGGGAAAATACCACCAAAAAGAATACTTGTATTTTGAGTGAAGAAAATGATCATCGGCATGGCAAATGATCTCTCCATCATTACTTTTAACTAAATTATTAACAGTTTCAGTATTTTTGTAATCTTCAAGGAATATAAGGAGTTTTAAATTGTAAACATGAGGTCGGGGCCATGGGGAAGTTACACATGATTTTAAACTCTGTTTACTCAAGGTGATTTGAAATATTCAAGGGTGTATAATTGGACAATATTTTTTGGAAACTCGGTATCCGGAAGTATATTTGCCTATATAGTCTACACGAAAGAGATTAACATGAAAAGCTAAGACATAGTCAAGGTTCTTGGCAGAAACATCATAATATTTGAGCCTTTTTCACCCAAAACGACATGCAACAGTTGATGATGATGATGTTGGTAATTTTGTTGTCTGCATCACTTATGGCTTTAGGTTAACTTCACTTGTGCTTTACTTTGTTGCTTTATCCTTTCGAAGACAGAGCATTTTGTAAATACTTTATAGCAGGAAAGGACAACTGAAAATTGTAGAGTGCTTCCATCATTAATGGTTTGATACTTTGATCAATGTTTTCATGTTGACAATAGGTAGAAATGTAGCAATAAAATTTAACAATCCACATATACATGAATGCTCCTTAATAACCTGTATGTTATTCTCTTCATATTTCATAGGTAGGATATATAGGTGTTCTCCAAGGAGCAGAGCGATTTGACAGTACAAGAGGATACCGATTCTCAACCTATGTGCAGTACTGGATAAGGAAATCAATGTCGAGAATGGTGTCGAAATATGCTCGAGGAATCACTGTTCCTGTATGTTCCTCTTTTTGCTTAGGTGGTTGTTTCTTAGTACAAATTTAATACAATAAAGACCATGAATTTGATCATTGCGTTATTTTTCTTTTCGTTATTCTTTTTAGTGGTCGATGAACAAGGCAATAAGTCAGATCCAGAAAGCACGGAAGGTCTTGAAAAATACGACCATGAAATATCCCAATGATCTTGAAATTGCAAAGATGACAGGTCTTTCACTGGACAAAATCATGTCAGCTAGCCATTGTCTAAGAACAGTTTCTTCAATGCATCGTGGCATTGAATACATGGTAAGACTAATATTTTTCACATGTATGCCCCATTGTTACTTCTTGTGTCCATGCGGATGACATTTTCCTTCTTTTTTCCGTCAGTGTTTTTATGACCATGTATGTTGGTATATTAATTCTGCAGGGTCATATGCACGATTTGTCGATAGAGAGTCCTGAAGAGACTGTCATGAAACAACACATTAAGAAAGATATACGTGATATCCTCCAAAGCTTGGACTCAAGGGAAAGGCAAATAATAATCCTACGATTCGGCCTTAATGATGATAAGCAACCCAAGTCTCTTGAATATATAGGGAAGATTTTCAAAGTTAGCAAAGAGTGGATAAGGAAAATAGAGAAAAAAGCTCTCACAAAATTAAGGAATGAAACAAACATCTCAAAGTTGACTTATTACTTGGATCTGTAGTTTATCATTGGTTTTTTTGATAAGCTTCAGTGACATCTATTTTCATTTGTATATGAGGATTATGAGGGATGTGTACAAACTCTTAGTCCAAAGTTTATTGAATGCACTGTGTATGAAATAAAGTTATTTTTTTTTTACAGTTTTCTAGTTTGAAAAACGTTATCAGTTGTTGCCAGTGCAACATTTCATAACACAGATATATATAAAAATAATATTATTTTATTTTATACATCTCTTTCTCTCCAAATGGAAGATGGAAGAGAGCCTTAACTCTACGATGTTGACGATCTTCCTGTTTCTTATGTGGTCATTTTGAAATTGTATTTTTTTTGTTATGTCCTAAAAAGCGCTCCAGGTTAGGAGAAACGAGTCATTGTAATTCAAAGTTTGACCGGAAGATAAATTAAATCTAGTTACCGATTGTTCCATTTATGATTCAAACTTGGATTTTCTCGAGCAGTTTTTCCTTAATTAATCATTTGTGAAAGTGTATGATAATATCTATATTTTTCTTGTGGCCTTGAGAATAAATGATTTTAGTACCCTTGAAGACTAAAGTAGTTTTTGTTTTTGAACCGGTGGTAAGTTGTTTGTGTTCTTTGTCAAAATAATCCAAATTCTTTTATGATTTGTCCCAGTATTTTCAAATTGCTTAATGTCATACTCAACAACAATCAAGTCTGTCCAACTAAGTGGAATTAACTATCTTATGTCATACTCATATGATGAATTTATAGTAAGCTCAGTGAACTTGTAACTTTTTATTCATTTCATCTATTTTTATGATGTCCAACTTATATGCCTGTAAATCGGTGGAATGTATGCTATATATTGTACTAATTGTCCTGCTTACCCTTATGAAGAAAAAAAAACGAAAAGGATTGAATAGTGAGAGATAAAATTTAAGTGTTGATCCATACTCCATAGGTGTTTGATTATTAAGTTGGATTAAATTGTTTCTAGTTAAACATAAATTTAAAATACTTTTGTTTATTAAATTAAAACAGGTATCATCATCCCCTAATGAGATTCTCATATTATGAAAGAGATTTGAACTCAAATCATTGTGAGATTTGAGTTGAATCCTTACCAAACGTTCAAATAAAGTTTGTGAAGATATAAAAATATATTTTTCATATGTGTAAAAAGTTTTACACTGTCAATATATCACAACAAATCATATACATGATTGAATTTTTTTATTTTTTTATTTTTTTTGAGGGAATATACATGATTGAATTTAAAAGTGGTTATAATAAAAGTTAACATTTCTAAAGATCTTATTTAAAAAAGTAATAATTAACAATCTAACATTGTATAATTGATTGACGGTGTAAGAATTTTTTACATCGACGACTATGTATATAAATTAAATCAAAATATAAATAGGAGGTGTGACTAAACTAAACTAAAATTAATATGATGGGCTTTAATTAGAACACTCATAATCATATCATAGCCCAACCCAATTTCCTCACCGAAATTCCATGAAAATTGCTGCCAAACATGAACGAAGAAGAATAAAACATTACAAGCTTCTCCACCGATTGATTCCTTCAATCATTCATTTTCACACCAAATTCAATTTTGTTTTCTCCATCGTTGTATTATATTACCCACTACCTACGAATAAAGCTTCATCCATTCAAAGATTCATCAACAATAATAACAACAACAAAAAAATGGGTATTCCTTCAGAACTTAGGGATGCTTGGGTTTCCAAAAGAAATTCATTCATTATTGCTTCTCCTGATGAAGAGAGGAAGATTTTGAGGACCAAAAAATGTACTAATGGTATTTTACATTTTCATTCTCTTTCTCTTTCTTACTTATTTCACAAGTTTTTTGTTTTATTTTATTAAAATGTTATTTATTATTTGGGTCTTGCATTATGTTGCTTAATTTTGATTATAAATTTATTGGGTTATGATTATGGTTAGAGGTGTTAGTTGGTTGATGATCTTTCCTGCTTGGTATCCAGTCTAAGAACCGACTAATCTAGGGGATCAACCCCACCCAGAGCAAAGCTCTATATGGACTAGCCCATATAAGTTGGCAGATTCGAACATAAATCCTTGAGAGGAGCACACTCTAAGGTCACAAGCCTTCACCAGGCCAACCCACGTGTGTTTGTTGGTTGATGATTATTGCTCCACTTTTGCATGTTGTTGTTGTTAGGATGTGGGTCATTATAAATTTTTTGTTAGGATTTTGTTGATTAATTTATGAATTTTTGGTTATGTACGAAGGTTGAAAATAAATTTGAACTGCTGCATTTTTTTTTTTTTGAGGGAAACTGCTGCATTTGGTTTGTGGATCACCAAATGATTTTTTGGGATATATTTGTAAATAATAGGGAAATGGGTTATTTTGAATTTCATAAAGGAAATGACTTTCATATCTTTAGTTGTAATTGTAAGGTTTTGCTTGGGATATGTTTGAATATTGTAAATTTGTAATCCTTAGAGCGGGCAATATTCATTTCATGAGCTAGCTTTGGATTTGAATTAGGTCTAAAGTCCAAATTCTAATATGGTATTAGAGTTTATCATATGTATATGATTGAGCCACTTGTATTTCTTGACCTAGCTTTTGAACCCAAATTGTAAGACAAACAATGGAGTCTAATATGATAACATTCCCTTTTGTTCCTGTAGGAAAATAATTCTTGAATCGTGATAGAATATTATTTGTTTACTTTTCTGCTGATTGGCAAAATCAATGTTAAACTTTATTGGACTAGCTTAAGGTAATGCATATTTTGTATGGACCATTGTAGCACCAACACTTCAGACAAACAATGGAGTCTAATGCATATTTATGAATATCATATTCAACGATTTCATAACATAAAACCGTGTAGTGGAAATTTGTATAATATGTTTGTAATTTTGATTACAATTTGTTTTTTAACGTCAAAAAGATGTGTTTTGATTTTAAAAATGATATTCATAAAAATCATCAATTTAGGGGGTAAAATCATGGATCAGGACCATAATTGTGAGAAATATGACAATAGAGAGACAAAAATGTCTGATTTTTTTTTTTTAAAAAAAGAAGACTATTTTGGTGAGTTTTATAAAATAGGGGAACCAAATGTGCAATTAATCATATTATTTTTATGTAATTTTCCTTAAACTTATTTTAAGAAAAGCAAAAATTAAAGGACTTAGCGAAAGACTTCATGTTTTGAGTTTAAAATATGTACTAACTTCGTCATTTGAACCCCCTGATTCAGGGTCCTGGCAACGCCACTGTGTCCGGTGTCCAACACGATGCCAACACTTGTGGTTAGATTCAATTACTTTCATTTTCTCAAATTCTCGCTATAGTCGTGTCCGGTGTCCATGTTTGTGTCGGTGCTTCATAATTGGTCATACACCAAATAAATGCCGTTATTTCTGTCTCCTAGATTTTCATTTTTATCAATAGAGCAGGGCATATGTAAACCACATGTTATCTAACATTGTTTTGATAACCTGTCAAAGGGTGCTAGTTATCATGAGAAATATGAATTATATATCCTTACACTTTAGCCTTTTCTTGATATGCAGAAGGTGTGCGTGCTGGATTCAAGGCAGCTGCCGTTGCATGCGTTGTCAGTACTGTACCAACAGTAAGTTATTTTTCTTTCCGGAGACTTGCTAATAAAGATACTGCACAATGTGTTTTTTTAATTTTAAATAAATTTCATTTGAACAATGTTATGTAGTTTCATGGATGTAACTTTCACTTATAATAGAAATCCATGTATTTCTTCTGCTTGTAGATTCTTGAAGATCTATAGTGTTGTAATCAAGGGTATTTTCCCTGCTCTGTAATAAGGGACCAAGTTCCTATCACTATTACCCTAATGTAGTACTCAAAATTGATCTTGAAAGATTGAACATCCATGTGGCTGGTTTGAGTTGAAGAACAATTCACCTTTTGAAACCTCTTTTACTGTTGCCAGCTTCTGAAACCCAATTAAAAGTATGATTTAGAAATATGAAAAGTGCAACCCTCCAATGTTTGTGGATGATAATGGGTTATTGTTGAAAATAGCACTGGGTCATTTTGTGCCCCTCTATTCATGAGTTTTAATTTTATTTGATGTTAAGGTCTCCAAATTTTGCAGTTGGCTGCTGTTCGCATGATTCCATGGGCAAAGGCAAACCTCAATTATACCGCTCAGGCACTTATCATATCTGCTGGTATGATCTCAACTTAAAATAACCAAACAATTTGATTTAAGAGAGACATACTATTATCTTTTGTATGAATAAAAATAAATCTTTTCAATGGTAATTTCTGCATGGTTATTTGTAAATTAGCTACGAAGCAAGAAACAAAAGATCGGTATACCAGCACATTAACAAATTCATTATGCATATACTTTATGAAAAGGATTGCTTCCTTTACAAAATTCATTGAATTATGTATGAATATGGCTCATCTTTTGCAGTTGATCCACTCCAAATTAAAATCTTAACTTTTTATTTTCCCTTCAGTTTTCCTTGCTTTGTAAGGAGCAAACCATTTTTTGGGCACCTATGCTTCCTTTGTTTTCGCTGTATTCAGTTTTCTTCTTTGTTGCTTTGGTGTATATGTATTGAAGTACCTTTTGTACTTGAATTTATATTTGTATATATGTTATTATTCACCGTTTTTTTCTTCAAAAAATAATAAATTCCATTCAGTTTAACTCTTTTTGCAAAGTGTTTGAATGCATTATTTACACTGGTTGTTGGTTGGTGAACAGCATCGATTGCAGCATATTTCATCACTGCTGATAAAACTATCTTGGAATGTGCGAGAAAAAATGCACAGCTTGAAAATTCTCTGAGACACCATCGTGACACGGTTTCATCTTAGAAGCTGCTTTACTCGTTGCTGGTCTTGGTGAATGATTGTACTACTTGTAATATTCAACCTGTAGGCCTGTAGCTAAACTTTGCTTTCTGGGTCTGTCTAATGTGGATTTGAAAGTGTATATTCTTAAATAAAATAATATTTTCTTGTTGTGTAACAGTTATATTTGGAATTGCTACTCCAGTAATTAGTGGAGTGGCTTTATAAAGAGGATTTTGTGGAATTGATCTAGCTTGTTTTATTTACAGTTGATGTACCATTTGTTTAATTTTCTATCACATCTCAACCTTGGTGTTCTTGGTGGTTAGAGCTTGTTTGCCTGAGATTTGTTCTTTCTTTCATTTAAAATTTTAGCTTATCTTTGAAGTTAGATTATTTTGAATTTTGATTATCAAACGGATAGCTCCACCTAACGATTGTTATATCTTTGATTTTGAAAGAACAAATCAAACATAATTTTAACCATACTTTAAAACTAATAAAAGAACTTGAAAGAGACCAAATCAGCAAATCAAACATAATTTTAATCAGCAAAACCGAACCAATCCAATAGAAAAATCGCAAGTCGAACTGAACCAAACCAATACCGTAAAAAATCGCATTTGGTTCGGATGTATTCGGAT
>Ga0315915_1010766_pt1 | contig 10050 bp, 8 predicted proteins | sample MpolbnodulesMG_FD_207738 | JGI IMG/M metagenome (GOLD analysis project Ga0315915, IMG submission 207738) | Medicago polymorpha root nodule microbial communities from Los Angeles, California, United States - branched nodules | ecosystem: Host-associated > Plants > Roots > Nodule | place: USA... | reverse complement strand
AAAAGAACAGCTGAACTAGTGGTGCCATTGCATTTCTTCGCACAAGAATCAGCCAAATTTCCAGCAGTGATTGCATTTTGTTTGACACCATTATAATCACCTTTGTCTACACATTTCTGAGCTTGTGGCACAAGTTCTTCTGATATCTTGGTGTATGAAGCAATGCAAATATCCAAAGCAGCTTTCAGTTGTGTGTCCTTGGTTTGCGCTTGAACAGTTTGAAGTTGCATTAATATGACCGGTGCTCTTGTCGCGACAACCTCGAGTGTTACGCGAACAAATCCAGAGATGTCAGTATTTGATGCAATATACTTTACTGCATATAAATTTGATTTTAATGTTATAACACAAAGATGGTAATGAGGTGTTGCTCGACATATACTTTTAATTAAGTCTAGCTTTGGTGGTTGATGGCTTTGGATTGGTGGTATGAAGAAAATGGATGAAATGGTTAAGAGAATGATAATTGAAATATTTGAAACCTTCATCATTTTGTTTTAATTTTGACAACAAGAGTGATTATGCTTCTCTTAATTGATTGAAGAACACAAATATGATAAGAGGATAATTGGGATGGATTATATAAAGACTTTGTTTGGGGCAATGAAATAGATTAATGGTTTGAATTTGTACCATTTTAGGATATATATTTTGACGTTTTGCTTTTTGGTCGCTGGTCCCCTCAAGAGTTGTGGTTCAAGATGAGTCAATGCTACTATTTTTAGGCAATTCTAATTTTCAACTCCCTCTTGGGACAATTATAATTTATCAGAGTATTATTAGAGTTTTTTGTTTTTTGAGTAGTTGTTTCATACCCACTGATCCTAACTTGCAATCATCTTCCACTTGCAAGAAGAAAAAAAATCAACAAGTCATTTTAATTTCATTGTTTGTGCTTACATAGAGAAGAAAATAACTGTAGTGAAAGTTAAAGATTGAGTAGAAAGTGAAAGCCAACGAAAGTGGTGGATTGTCACCCCTCTGAAGCTTGTTTATGCAAAAATGGCTGGGCCTAACAAACGACAAATGAAAATGGTTTTTTTAATCTGGTTAAATAAATTATTAGTCCTTCTAAATGTTACATATTTTATTTTTAATCCTTTCAAAAAAATTCTTCAAACATCCTTCAAATAGTTTTGTTTAACGTTTCTGGTCCTTAATTTTAAGTGAGTTCGTGTGAATCCTCCAAGATATATAACAGGGCTCTTTGTGAGAGAAATCCATCTAGAACAAACATGATTGAAAAATCCAAAAGCCAAAAACCCATGAAACCAATTATCAAGCAAAAAAAGTCCAAGTCTTAACTCTTGTTCCATAACCCATTAAGATTTTGCTTGGGGAATGTTTATTACATGCAAATCAAAATTTACTCGTGGATTTTACCTCCAAAAATAATCCACTGATGAATGATCATTTGAATCTTTTGTGAAATGAAAGGAAAACATTGTCTAAGTTTTGATATAGCTAATTGAACTTCCATAATCATCAGTTTCTAATTGTACTAGTACATGCCCTATCTATCCATACCTTCATGCATAACTTGATCGATAATTTGAGGTTCAAATAGAAAAATCAATACCCAAACATAAAGGCATATATAACCTTTGCCTCTTCTCTATATAGTTTTTGTCATTCTAAATTACAGTATGTAACTAATTCTCTATAGAGTTTTTGTCATACTAAATTACAATATGCAACTAAAATTGTACTACAATTTTTGTTTGTTTTTTAAGAAGCTAAATTAGCACCGGAAGAATCAAACATGAGACCGACTTTGGCGCACTCTCAAATCTCAAGTCACTACCATCGGAACAACTAAAGTGAGTTTTCGTAAATGCAATTAAACCATCATACTGGAAATAAAAATATAATTGAGGACGCGTCGACTACAATAGCATAATCATAATCGATAAATTACAAAAGAAACGAGTGGATAATAATTAATCATAACTAGATCCTGGACCCGTGCGTCGCACGGGTCATATTGTCTTCAAATATATAAAAACAAAGTATATTTAAGTGCATCATATTTTCATCATCTTCATCAATTATTTACCATCAACCATTCTCTAGATGTAACTCTTGAAATTGAGAAATACATTTGATAATGTGAAAATACATGTGTTGGTAGATATATATTTCAATATGTTTTAATGATTTTCCTTGACTCTTATTAGTAGTCATTGAAATGAAACATCTAAATGAAATTGTCTTCGTTGGAGAAATTCTTATGTAATAGGATGTTAAAACCAACCTGGGTATAAAAACTTATCACAAATATTACTTCTTGATATCACCTTTCCTTCAAGCATATATTTTTCCATCATTGTTATTATCAACATGTCCCATTTCATAATCCGTTTTGTTGTCAATATTTCTTAATATTATAGCTCACACTCGAACTTTTAATCTTAATTTATGATTTGGAAGTCCCGATGTAGTAACTGTGTTCAGAAATTTGGGAGTATAAACATCATTAACTGCAAAAATGTTTTCCCTTCACCCGAAAGCAATTCCAATAATTGTTGATTTCCTTAACAATTACATTTTTAGGAGCCAATATAGCCTTATTTTGAAAATATGTTAGATCATTATTCTTGTCTAAAAGTTTCGGATATGTGATCTCAACAATAGATGCAAGAGGATCATCTGAATTTGAATTTAGTAAATCAAGTGAGATATCAAGTGTTATATCCACGTCATGTGTTCCCCTATCCTATGTATATGTGTGCATTGACTGATACCACATCAGTTGTCTTGAACTTAATTTGATAATATCCTATCTACAATGATCCAAAGAGATTAATTTACAAATAATTTGAAGTGACCACATGCCTAATTAGTCTACTGATCAATAGCACTTGTAGTATGGAAGAATGTCACATTCAAAGGATTTCGAAAATAGCATTGATTAGCAAAACCATAATTTAGTTAGTAGGAATCATGAATATCACAACATGAAGTATAAGAAAACTAAATTGTAATACTAAATTCAAAGTATGCAGACTAACCTAAGAACATTATATTTCTAACACTCTCTATAACACTCACTCTTTTATTGGATAAAATCTATTATAAGTTCCAACACCTTATGTAAAACTCATTTTAAAAGTGAGTCTCAATGATTTCACTCATATGAGAGTGAATCTTAGAGATAGTGTTGTAAAGAGAGTGTTCACAGAACTCCTCACAATGACAATGGCTTAATGGTCCATATCAAATTTTACAACAAAATAACATATTAAGTTTATGAGAAATGATATTTTGAAAACTATTTTGGGACAACTTAATGGAAAACCCTTTATCTAAAGTCATTCAGTTTTTCTATTAATCTTTTGTTCTGATTTCCGTGGCAACACCTAAATTACCTTGTATATGTTTCGTTGTCTCATAGGTTGTCAAAAAATGATTGCTGAAATAGCACACCTCTATACTTATTTATCTAAAAATGAATAAAAAAAATGCAATTAAATTCAATTTTTATAATGTATTGCAAAAAATATCGACCTCCACACCAAACTATTCAATCTAGTTCTCGTGTACTTAAATGTTATATCAGTTGTTAGATTATAATAGATATTGATGAGCACAATTGTTAAAATTTGTTTATTCCAAAAGATTTTGCTCTCATGATCATCGTCTGCTAAGCCTTCCGCGTGCATCCATAGAACAATCCGTTGTAGGGACTCTATAAAATGTTTGTTTAAATGTTTGAGAGGTACTGAACCCGTTCTTTTCTTATATCCATTTGTAACTTCATATACTTGTTAGGAATATAATAAGTTAATAACCATGCAATAAGCAAATATGATGACTTCCTTTATCCATTATATATCTTGAACAATGCAAACAAACAGTCTTTTTTGAAAACATACAATATCAAACATAAGCCTTGTTGATGAAAGGACCCAAAAATAGAAAGAAAAAAACTTGATAAAAACATGTAAACTTGACTGGATTTTAATTAAAGATATCATCACAACGAACTTCAATGAACTAACACATCATAGAACAAAAGACAAACAATCATTTTCAATCTTTATAACTTTCTACTCAACATTTAGTGGAAATCATTCAACAACATAATCCTCTCCATAGAGAAAGACCCATTTTAAGAAGAGGTAATGTTGTGATTTTTTTATGGTAGCCAAATTCTCTGTCAAAGGCAATTGTACCAGCATCTTCAGTTGACTGTCTTCACTCTAGCCACATTAAAATTTTTGTACATCAAGTCCTGGCAAAGAAATGAAAGCAACCATGAATTAGAGTCATCATCCATTAATAATTTCAAAATTAAAATCATGAGTATGACAACCACATACCTCATCACACCATTAGTGGGAGGCCCACAATCACATTAAGGTGTAGCATAATACACTATATTTAACTTCGACCTTAAAAGGAAGGTCTTATCATCGGCCAAAATTCAAAATGTAGCAAAATCAATTTGTGTCAAAAAAATCTAAAAACGAAAAGGTAGCATTATTTTTAAAATGTTTCAAATTCTCAATGAACTTGAGGAAATGAAGAAAAAGTTGTTATTAAATAGGTACCTTAGAACTACATTCACGACATGCTCATATCAATTGCAGGCACTATACACAACTGGAAAAGAAAACGTCATTCCATTGAGTACATAAAAAAGAAAACGTCCTTTCCATGACTAACTTGAAAAGAAAAAAATAAGTATCTTTGTCAATAATATTTGATCTTATCGAGTTTAGTTCACATTGGGGAGGAGCTGGGGAGCCGTAGAGATGAGGTGAAATGGCCTCAAAAAGTCATTCATTAAAACTAAAACTCAATGAGAGATTTGAGATCACTGAAACTACTTATAGAGAGTCTATAGGAAAAATCAATATTTTAAAAATAAACAGAGGAAAAACTTAGAGGAGAATATCTTCACGGACCTTTACAACCGCATACCAATAAGAAAAATATGTAAAATTAATCAAATCAAACAAACATGCTTTGCACATAACATGGATCTCTTCCAAGCAAATAATATCTACCTACATATCCAAATAAACATTCAGAAAAAAGAAAAAAGAAAGTTGCTAAAAAAGTGTAAGAAGAAGTATGAAAGGACACTTACTCAGAGAGATACACTTGCTAGCAAATTCGTACGTAGAGAGTGGACAGAGAGGTTGGCAGACTTGGAAGTAGAAGAAGAGAGAAGGGTTTGCTTCATTGGAAATGTACATGCTATATAACACATGAAAGAGAAAATGTCCGGTACATTGATTGCTTATTCGGTTATTCTAAGTCTTGACTGGGAAATTGAAGAGGTGCTTTGTAATTGTTACTTGTTTAGAAACCACATATTTATAAGACAGATGGTTAAGTGCTTGATAGTGGACGTTGGAAACAGAAAAAACATCAATATGCATGGAGGAGGCTAAAAGGCTCACGCCATTTAATGTACGAAGATGGAAAGCCATTGGAAAAGGCATTAAGTTTAATGGGGGGAATTTTGAAAACGCATCGTGTGTTGTGTTGTGTGATAGCAAAGAGAAGAGCATTAAGTGTAGATGATCAATGGCTCACAATGAATGACGCCTAAATGATCAGCATCCAATGACTTAGAAAAATGGAGGGAAAAATAAGGGGGGAAAGATTAGGGTTAAGGATAGCTTTGGGGGATAAACTTTAGTAAGTAAGATTAGAACCACCACCATGATATAAGTACCCCAATAACATGCCAACATAATATTGATAAATCACAAAACCCAATTATAAAAGATAAAAGAGAAAAACACGAGAAAATTAGATAACACAAGCAAGAAAGTTATACTATTGGCAAAGAGTATGCATAATCAAAATTCAATTCAATCCACGGGAAACATCAAAACCAAAAAACATCATAAGAACACCATCTTTAAAAACTTCACCGGGCGCCTTCATTGGTTTCGGTGGTGGCGGAGCTTCCACGCGATCACTGAATTTGTAGGAGAGGTTCAAGGTCCCTCTGGATTCCTCTGAGTTTATTTTCCTAACTTGGTAACTGAGTTGGTGGCCGGCAGGGTTATCAAAAAGTTCCTTGAGAGGGATATTGACGGTACCGATGAGCTTATTGGGGAAGTAAAGCAATGCGCCTAGATGGATTTTGAGAAGGAGACGATTCTGGTTAGCGAGAGATTCCTTGAAGGTGAATCTGAGGGAGCTGTTCCATTTGGGGTTTCTTCTGCCGTCACCGTCCGCGTCGGTGACTTCAGTTTGTGGGTTGAGTGGGTCGCCGGAGATTGAAACGACAACGAATATCATCAACATTTTGAAAAAAGGAGTAACATCTTTGACATCTTTTGCGGATATCATCTTGATTTCCAAGGTTCTGTATTCCATGATCGATTGATCCATCGCAGGGCCGGACCTTGGGGAGTGCAAGAAGCGCTACCGAACCGAGCCTCTTAAAACTATGGGCCTAAAAAAAAATTATAATACCCACCCCCACTTAAATTAAAAAAATATATGTTACTTTTTTTTTTTCTTCAGTACACGTATGAGTTTTTTCTAGACTCTAGTTCAACTTTCTGGACATAAATTTGATGCTATTAAACCACCATCAATTTGAATAATCACTTAATCAGTCAATTTGGAAAACTATTTCATTGAAAGAATCACAACAATTATTTCTTTTTTCATAAACCATTCGTTTTCCCCTTTCCTATGACGTAGTAGTGACATTCCAAACGACACCGTTAGGTAAACTTCACATCTCTTTCACTTAATTTTATTTTGTTTTGTTTCGTGTTTAAAAGTTCTTTTGATTCTGATTTTTTAATGAAGCTTAACTACACAAAAAGAATTGCGTTTTAATTTTACTGGGGCTTATTTTAAAAATAGAACCGAGCCTTCTATTTCATAGGAATGACCCTGATCCATCGTGAGAGAGAGTCGGGGGGGTTGTGTGTTGTTGTTCTAGGAACTAGGGTTTTCTTTTTTGAGAGAGTTCTAGGGTTTTGATGACTGTGTTTTGTGGATTGTAATACACACGTATTGTTGGAAGGATTAAATAAGGACAGACACGTGCAAAACCGCCTCAATAAAACTGTATATTTTTTTTAATATATTGCCTTTTTTAAGGGAAAATATATTGCTTTTTTAAATATATATTGCTTTTTTTTAAGGGAAAATATATTTCTTTTTTTCAATATATTGCTTTTTTTTTTTTTTTTATCAAATATTTTAATGACTATACATGTACTCAAATATGCGAGTGTAAGTTGTGAACAAAAATATCTATTAGTGTATGTTTTTTTTTCTTTTGACAAGAAAAAAGTTTTATTCATTGAGATACTAAAATGTTAACAATGTGAAGAAAGTAAGCGCCGGCAAAAAATTTTTTTTATATATTTTATTATTTGGAAATGTTCAAAAAAACTTGACAAAATTTGGAAATGTTAAATTTAAAATTTAATTTAATTGATTATTAGAAAGTGCTTTCATAGTCCCTAAGTCTTACATATTTTGGTACTTGATCTAAAATATATTTTGGTACTGAATATAATATATTTTTGTACTCAATATGATATATTTTGATACTCAACTTTAGATACTTTTGTATTAGCTCTAATATGTGAATTACTTATTTCCAAAGTTTCTCAGATATTAGTTGTGAACTTTCTCTATAAATAGAGAACTCATATTAGTTATACGTGTACAATTGAAATAAACTTTATTGTCAACTAGTGGAAAGACGGGCACTATCCTGCCCGTTTGTCCGCTCTTTCTATTGCGCTAACGCATGTGATTATTTTATTATGTATGGTACTTGATTTTGCTTCGTTGTCATGGGTTCCTTGAAAGTGTGTATTTGAAAAATTCACAGCTGTAAAAATTTGATTGGGCACGTGCGGCTCAACGATATCATTACTGCATGATATTTCAACTTCATTTCTTTTTTTTTCTTCTTTCCGTCGTTTATAATTTTCTCGTCTTTGAAGTAGTTGTTGTTGTGTTTGCTCATTGTCCATTCTCTGTTTTATTTTCCTTTCATATTATGTCTTTACTTTCTGGTGATCCTCCCTCGAGAGTTGACTTTTGCTACTTCCCATATTTCTAATATGAACCGTCAAAAGATTAATAATTAATAATGAAAGAGATTTTTATTTTGTTTTAAAAGGGTAATAATGAAAAAGTTAGTAAAAGTACCCACGCGAGACTGGCCTGCTGTGGAAGTACCATGTGCACGTGGCCAGGAAGGCGACTGATGGTGAGGTATCACTTTAAACTCACTTTATTAATGTTAATCTGTGTGAAAATGATGTTGATATTAGTGATGTAATGTTAAATCTGTTTGTGAAGTCATGAGTTTAAACTCACTTTATTAATTTTAATTATTTGCAGTGGCGTGGAAAATTAAAATGCATCAACAACGGAAAGAAGATAGAAGATATGCATGATAAAGAAACCATCCTTATCATGGCTGCACAATGGTGGCAAAACAGATTGCATGGCACCGGCCTTGGTTGGCTCCAGGATACCAGCTACAGCTTGATTGACCATGGTCTGATTTGTGCCTTTGTGGAGAGGTGGCACGAGGAGATTTCCAGCTTTCACCTTCCGTTTGGGGAGATGACAGTCACACTTGATGATGTGGCATGTTTGCTGCATCTCCCCATTGACAACGGGCTTCTGTCCCACGGGTCCATATCACGGGATGAGGCGGTGGAATTGATGGAGACATACTTGGGGTCTAGTACGGGTGATGCTCTTAAAGAGGTCAAAAAGACCAAAGGTGTACATTGCCGATTTAGCTACTTAGAAAGGATCTTCAAGGAGCGTTTGAAGGAGTAGAGATATTTGGAAACCGAGTATGGTGTGACTCAGGAGGTGCAGGGGTTGCGGGACCAGGCTGTCTGCATATATTTGCTATACTTGGTGGGGATCATGATCCTCACTAACAAGAGCCAGCGGGCTGTGGATGTTGTGTACCTGAGGTACTTTAGAGACCTTGATCTTGTTGCTGGTTATTCATGGGGAGCTGCGACACTAGCTCACTTGTATAAGGAGCTCAACAATGTTGCACGTTGCAACTGCAGTTAGGTGGCAGGATACCTGACTTTGTTGTAGGTATAAAATAAAAACTATGTTTTATTTTTTAAAATGTAAGTGTATATGGTTTGTATATTTATAAGTGGTTGTCTTTGGTGCAGGCTTGGGTGTTTCATCACTTCCCAGGTATGGGAAGCAAGGATGTCTGGGAAGGATATAGAGAGAATCATTATCCAAGCGCCATGCTTTTTTTTACCACTGTCTGGTTTAGGCACAGTGGACAACTACAAAAACTATCTGGATGCGCTGGATTTGACGAGGGTTGCATGGCCCCAAATGGATAGCACCGTCAGGCACGTTAGTTTGAGCGGGTCAACCTTTACTCTGGATGGCTGAGATTCGGAGACCGCATGGTGAGATATCTGCCGGAGAGGGTGCTTCGTCAGTTTGGGTGGGTTCAGACCATATTGATGTTAATTTGGCAGAGATCACAAACCGCTTTCGGCGTGCACTTGATTATGCGCTGACACCTCAACAGTTGGGAGAGACTGCAGTTCATTATGTGGAGGCAAAAGATGGATACATCGATTGGTTTTCTCGCCATTCCCATCCACGCATGGTTCTTCTTGACATGCCGGTACCGGTGCCGAGGCCACCGGAGCGTGAGGTCCTTAATGCGCGAGCTGCTCAGGAGGATGGAGACCTTGCGTACTTACAGGTTAGCGAAAGGATGAGCCGCATCAGAGACCACATCTATGTTGTGATGAGAAGTGGTCTGGTGCCGAAAGGGACTGAGGAATGGCAACATTTGGAGGATGCGTTGAAAGAGGTGCATGATGGAAAAGTTTACCGTCGTCGGGGAGCTACTGAGGGTGGCAGGGGTGCCAAAGGTGGTGGCAGGGGTGGCGGCAGAGGTGGCGGTGGTACTTATATAGTTATTAGGAGTTGATTGTATTTTATTTAATTTTAATGTTTGAATCTTTTGGATAATTATGTTATGTACCATTTGGATAATTATGTTTAATTAATGTTTGAAAATCATATTGTGTTGTTAAT
>Ga0315915_1010765_pt1 | contig 10051 bp, 7 predicted proteins | sample MpolbnodulesMG_FD_207738 | JGI IMG/M metagenome (GOLD analysis project Ga0315915, IMG submission 207738) | Medicago polymorpha root nodule microbial communities from Los Angeles, California, United States - branched nodules | ecosystem: Host-associated > Plants > Roots > Nodule | place: USA... | reverse complement strand
CTTATTTCAAAGATAACACAAAAAACTAGGTTACAAACTACTATGTTTTAGTTTTTTTAATAAGTGTATTTTTTTTATTTTTTTTTTGCTTATAATATGGGACGGAGGGAGTACTTTAAAAATTAAGACAAACACTTAGCAATAATAGGATAAAAATGAGCTACAATTGCACAACTTTGGTGTAGTTTTTAAAGATTTCAAAACTAAAATAGTCTTATATTGGAACATGCATGAAAAATGGAGAATACGAATATCTATAATAAGATAAACATATGAAGGCAAAATTGGATTTGGTGGTTGCATACTAGTGTTAATTACTATGTGTAATAGCAATTTAAATTCTTTGACTTTTGAGTAGCATGGTTTAAGTGGATTTACTCATTTCCATACATAAAGTTACGTGCTTTAAACAAACGAACTGAACCTAATGAGCCGAACCAAATTGTTCGTGAACTTTAAACGAGCCGAGCTTGAGCTGGAAAAAAAGTTCGCATCAAACTTAAACCGAGGATCGAACCGAGCCAATTCTTAACAAGTCAAGTCGAACTCAGACAAGTTCGATTCGACTCGACTCATTTCCAGCCCTAGTTATATGTATATGAAATCTTGTTCTTCCCTACAAGATGTGTTAGTTATAAACATTTAAAGTTTGTGTAAGAATTTTTTTTCTTTTCTCTTATACTCTTGTCTTACAATGTTATGAGATGTAATTAGTTATTTGTTTCGGAGGTTGTGAGTGAACTAGTATCGATGTATTATAAAAATTTGCATATAATTTTATTTTTTGGTTCGTTAGACAACGTTTATGGCTGTAACAAAAAAAAAAGACAACATTCATAGTTTTTCTCCAATTATACGTTGTTATTTTTTTTTTTTAGGGAAACTCCAATTATACGTTATGTTCATCATGTGTTGTGATTATGTTCATTTATTTTCTCTATGCCAATTTTTTTCGACCGTTACTTTATTGCATTTTAAATTCTTTGGATAACCCAATGAAAACAAGTTATTACAAGTGCTGCTTATTGCTTACTATGAGTCTTCTTAAAAGTGGTAGAATTGGTTAAACTTGGTTTTAATATCTCTTTAGAAGTCTCTCTCAAAAAAAAAAATCTCTTTAGAAGTCTATTGTTTAATTCTGACACATAGGCTGGTCTTCGTATAATTTAGGAGTGTGTTTAACATTCAGCTTGCATACTTTTAAATAGGAATTTCCTCACGTTTGTAACTAGTTTTATGATAATAGAATTTGACAAGTTTTCATACTTGCGTGAGGTATAGAATTCTCGCAAGAGTTTTTATATCTCTTTTGTGTTAAAACTTTTTGGTCTTATCTTCCTCATGAAGGTTATGATTATCACTCATCTTCTAATCTTCTAATTTAATACGCTTTGTAAGTTTTCAATTTGTTTAAAAACATCTAAATACACACAAAAAATATTGAAACCCTGATTAGGGATTCCTTCGCATTCATATGTACAAGTTGGTGTTTAGCAATTTTTTATTTTACTTTAAAGAAAATCTATGTTGTCTATAAGAGTTTGGTGTCACGTGAATAAAATTGTCATCATCTCAAAGTAAAATGCGGAGAAAATTGTATAAGAATTATATTTATTTCAAAGAAGTCAAATTAATTCATCAAATTGCGTAGGAACTATCAAATTACAAATGGAAAAAACATAGGAGATGAAAATCGTTCAAAATAAAAACAGAGAGGTAAGCATCATACAATACAATACTTGAGGGACAAAAAGTGAAATGAATATACACTTGCAGTTTAAACTAGTTTTACATCGACGTCAAATAAAAATAACGTGTTTGGTATTTATCTTTAAAATACGGTTATAAACTACAAAGTAACCCGTAGGGTTACGTTGCATAGTCATTAAACTAAAAAATCTATATAGCACAAAACTTATATGCATTTCCTTAAATGTTTTTCGTATCATTCTTTGTTTAAAATTCATTTTTTATGGTTATAACAAACTTTAATAAAATTGTAAATTTGAGAAGCCATAAATAGTTATGATTATTTTATGTAATGAACCACACCAAAATGCAAAAAAAAAATAAAAATTATTTCGTTTAAAATTGAGTTTTTGAAGTTTCTATTTAGACATGAGTTATGGTCGTTAAGGAGAGCTAAAATTGAAAATGCAATAACTAACAAGACTGTTTCCGTTGACCGTTGCTATTTGTTTGAAAGGAAAAAAACAGGAAACGGTTACATGGTGTGAGTATCATCCAACTAAGCAAACTACGTGGATTTGTTAATTCTGTTTTAATGTACATTCCTGTCTATTCCAACAAATCCTCCTTAAAATTCTATATTATTTTCTGTTGTGTTCCTCCTCAATTTTATTTTTTGCTTTTGGTCTTTTTCTTGTCTCAATCCAAATCTCTACCTGCGATTCTCACCTCATGGCTTCGGTATTATTATTCATTTTTCTCCTATATACTATTTTCATTAATGCAATGAATAATTCATGTTATGAAACTTGTTTGTAATTTACTTTTTTTTTTGTTGATGATCATTGATAAGTTGTTGATTGATTTCATTCATCCTTGGCAAATTTACGGATTCTAATTGCTTGTCATTGGAAATTTGATGGTGATCATCAAGGTGATAAATATGGAATGGAATAACGTTTTTGAGAAACGTTTCTTTGCCTATTTTTTATTTTATTTTATGGATTGCACATTGTTGATTGATAAATGTAAATGAGTTAGGGAGACAAGGAAATGCATAGGTTCAATTTGGAATCTAAATAACACTTTTTTTTAATGCTGCAATTGAAAATTCTCATATGTATGAACTTTTTGATCCGGTTGTTTCAAATGGACATGAAACCAATGTTCATGTTTCTTTACTTGTGGGAGAATTTTATTTTTTTGCAATTAGTACAAGATTCTATTGATAGAGTTGAATAGTCATATGTTATGGAAAAATATTGTCTTTATTTAAAAAATTAAGATAATGAATAATAAGGTCATTCATCAATTTTAAAGATTGTACAACATGATATAAGCTCTATTTGAATTGGCTTATGAAAAAATTATTTAGGCCATATCTATGAGGTATAAGCATTTGATAGAATGTTTGAAAGAGGTTACAAAGATAGTTAAATTGTTTTATAAACTATCTTTGAGAGTTGTTGAAAACAACTTACAGAATATATATGAAAATAGTTCAACTACATTTTTTTTATTAAAGAAATATAGATTACAAACACTTAATTAAGCTGTTTTATCAAACACACTCATAGTATCATGGCATTAAGATCATCATCATCATTCTGCACTAACTGTTGAACATTTGGTTGATAAATACAGCAGGATAAAGGTCGACCATTGCCTAAATTTGGTGAGTGGGATGTGAACAATCCTGCCTCAGCCGAAGGTTTTACAGTCATTTTCAACAAGGCTAGAGATGAGAAGAAGACCAATACTTCTATCAACATGGCTACACCACGTACAGCTGATCCTGTCTTCGAGAATGACAACCATCCTAAATATCCTCGAAAGGTTAAATCTAGTAGATTATTCATGCTACTGTTATTTGTGTCTATTGTTGTTGTTTATGGATGTTTAACTAAAGAGATACTTTAATGGAGGGAATAAGATGATTGACATATTACATGTTTCAATTTAAAGAACTAAATTGTTATTTCACAAATTTGATTTGAAGGGCTAAATTGATCGACCATTACAATTTTTAATGACTAAAATGTATATCTAATCGTTTCCTTTAGTTGTCTGTTTTGACTTGTTGTTTGAATATCCTTCTCTAATGAATTTTATTTAATATCTGAAATGAAATTTGAAATGCAGAGTAAGTGGTTTTGCTGCGGTTGATTCTATGGTGATTTATGCGCCAATGGATATGCTGGGAATAGGGATTAGACATAAAGAGCAATCTACAAACCCTCAATTGTTATGTTGAAACCATGTTCTTGCTGGATCACAACCTGATATATTGTTGATGTTAGTTGTAAGCAAGTTGCATTTTGAACACCATTTTTCCTTCTTTTTTGTTTTGAAAAGATTCATCAAACATTGATTAGTTCTTATCGTGTAAGAAAAATTACATGTGCAAGAAAATAGTGTAAAATGTGATGTAATATAAAAAAAGTTGTACAAATATAATAAAAATAAAATTGTATAAAATAAAATTGCCTCATCATTCAATCCTATTATTTATCTAACTTGACCAGTTCTATCATTTTTGTTCTGTAAAGATAGTATTGTTTACCGTCTTGTTTACTCATGACAAGTATTGAATAGTTGTCATGCTTGGAATACTCTTTCCAACCTACTTCTATGTTTCTCTCCCCTCCCCCTAGGATTTTGAGAAACCTTGTATGCGTATAAAAAAAAACACTAATAGTATGCTCCTCCATCTCAGCGAGCAACGAAGCGAAGACGGTGACTATTCAAAATCATAAAAAGATCATCTCAATGAGATTTCAAACAATCAGAGATGATGGTTGCAATCTGAATGACCTGTGCAACAAGATTCCCTATGTCACGGCCACAACCACATCCAGCTACACTAATTTAAACACTAACACAAATGAGGGTGTAGCAACCCAACACAGGATGGGGTCTGGCCATGCTCATGACGTTTAGAGTGCACACAAAGACACCATGAAAAACAATGGGAAATGCCATATCACCGCACAAAAGTGAGATGAACAGAAAGATAGCAATTAAGTAGTAACGAGAAACAAGATTCAAAACTAGAGAAACCCACACGAATTTAAGGACTTTCTCATTCTTCCTGCCGGGATATGCATATGAATATGACCCAAAATCCAAATGGCAGAAACATTTAACTGCAGGGAAAAGAATGAATGGGGTGAAATGAAATTTCGCAGAATTTTAAAATCAATACTGCACTATGCACCAGCTATAGATGGTAGTACTGGTTAGACACGGCTTTCAACCCTGACTTTTAAACTTCAAAACTCCATTGGCAACTGTTGAACAAGAAAGCGACATTCACAACCATCCAAACTGGTCTAACTTTAATCCAAAGGAAAGAAAACAAACCAGAAATAACAGATAATCAATCTGCAGATGCAGATGTAACCTGTAATAAATACATAAGAGACTTGTTTGACATATATAGATATTCTCTGCAAAGCTTGTATTTAGCATTGCAGAGAGCCATAAAGTTAAATAAATGTATCATGTTTAGGAAAAAAAAAACTAGAGGTTCTGGGTCTGATTGTATCCAAAAAGATAGAAGATCCTTGACAAAGGCTTTTAGACAGATTGTTGAATTGTCGCATCACTTGCACCTCCACCCATCCCAGCCACCTGAGCATTAGCTGAGTTTGCATAGGATTGCTGTCCGAGTCCAGGCATCATTAGGGGAAGTGCGCTTTCTGGGTGGTCAAATCTACAAGCTGGTCCAAATTTGCAAATTCCATAACGACTATAGTGCGAGCAGACACTCTGGTCCTGGATTTAAAGACAAATAAAATATTAACCATGATTAACTAGCCAATCTACTTAGTAGCCTCATACGACTAATCATACTAAACAAATAAACTCTAGTAACTTCTAGGTTACATAGCCTTGTCAATTATATTTTAAAAATTCCATAAAAGCAAAAACAGCAGCATAACTTACAGGTCTCAAAGGCAGACCCTTGTCACTAAGGTTGCAAGGAGGCAACTTTGCAACCCGATTCTTTGGATGGTGAAATTTACAGTTAGATTTGAACTTGCAATCCCCAGTTTTAATGAAGAAACTGCATTCAGGTTCACCAGGCCTTTCTGGAAACACTTCAAATGGCATCTGCTTTTGATGGTGCATGTAAGCATTTGTTTCAATTGTTGGGTTGTTCATGACATAAGTAGAAGATGGATGCATGATCCTCTCTGATAAGTAAACAGGTGCCTTTACAAACCACAGAAAAGTCAAATTGATTAGGAAAACAACTTGCAAGAGTTCAGTTGGTAGAATATGTAACTCATGGAACAGGGGTCATTAAGATTGCATTATAGAAAATGGTAGACTAAATTGTATATTGTAATCATTAGAAAAAAATAATCCTTGCCAGATGGCTTTTGGTATTGAATCTACGTATTTTTACCTGATATCCATTCCAATCAGAAGTTTGGGGAGCAAGTCCTTGAGTAGGAGTAGGCATCAATGGAGCAAAAGGTGTTTCATTCAACTTTCTTGAAGAAGACCATGAGGCGACAGGTTGTTGTGACACACCTCGTAGTGAAACAGACCCTCCATTACCATACCCTGATTGAGGATCAGATCCTCCGACAGTTGTAGGATCAGGATGATTAAACCTACAGTTTGATCCAAACTTACAAGAGCCAGTGCGCATGTAATAGGGGCACTCTCTCTCTCCCTGTAACACAAAACATTTTAAATATTTCAGAAAGAACTATTTTACAAGAGTGCAAAGAAAAGATAGTATATATCTTCTCAAAGGTAATAAGTTGTACCAGACGAATAGGTAAGCCGAGAAAGTTAAGTTCTGAAATTGGTGCTGTGAACCCTCTTGAGTGGTTGTACTTACAAGCTTTTCCAAACTTACAACCTCCAGACCTTTGATAATACTGCCATACAAAAAGATAAAAATAAATAAAAATGAGTAGAAACATGATGCTAAAAGTTCTATTATCATTGCCATTATCAATATTATCCTTGCTAGGAAAGCATAATAAAGCTTAACAAAAGAACTCTGTCAACTGACATGCCATTGTAAAAACCAAACAACCATGTTTGCTTCCTCTGTTCGTGGCTAAAGTACACTAGCATAGATTAACACATAATCCTGAGAATCACAAGTGTCCACAAGTGACATCTATTAATCCTAAGCAACCAGTAATTAATCAAGGAATTTTAGTGCAAGATATATTGCTTCTATGTCCTACTCTTTAACCCAGGTCCCCTTGGTGCTACAAGTAAAAGTGTAGAACAGCGTCGGATAATACGACAGCCCCTAAGATTGAACATAAATTATCTATGACCTTAAGGTGACACAAGGAAATGAAAAAAAACATGTTAGGTTTAATATCATAGAATAAACCTTGCACATAGTCTTCCATGGAAAAACACAGTCACGGGGAACTTGTATTTAAATTTTAATGAATACAAATAACATAAAAACCAGAGTGATAGTGTGATAGTATTACGTTAAATTTGCAACATAATTTGTTTAGAAAAATGATTTAGACAATAACCTTGCATTCTGTCTGGCCTGCGTTCTCTTCTGGTTCTTCTCTTTCTCGCACCTTCTCCCTAACAGCCTGCATTTTTAGTCAAAACACCAAAACAAAGAAGAATATTTTAAGATATGAACATCAAATAATATGTGCCTAGTCATAAAAGCCAATAGAACCTTTTTGCTATGTTCTATCATGAACGAAAACATCTATTGTCCCTTCTAAAGTAAAACTTTCTCTTCCATTTTTATAACCCTAGTGAAGTCCTTACGCCATATAGTAGAAGATCTCACTAAGAGTATAACTAAAAAGTCGGAAGAACTAACTAATCAAGCAATGGCACAGACAAAAAACAGAGGCCAAAACAGACATTTTAAAGGCATTGCAATTTGCAAGCTTCATAGCACCGACACTTCTAATAGAAGCCGTGTCCGATGTCCGACACGTGTTAGTGTCTGACACCGACATGACACTAACACTAATATATGTGATTACATTCAATTATGCCATTTTTTCCAAATTATTACCGGTGTTGACGTGTCAGTGTGTGTCAGTGGTCAGTGTGACTCATGTCCGTGTGTGTTCTTCATAGATTGCAAGGATATCAATTTCTCCAAAAATCAAAGTTCAACATTAGATACAAACCAACAAAGATGCAACAGTTATTACCAGTTCTTCCAATCAAAAGTACTACATTCAGCAAGATCAAAATGTCCACCACACAAACAAAGGGTATTTGGGGCAAAAGGTAAATTCAAGCTTAAACCTTAAGTTTCAACCATGCCATATCTAAAGGGATTCATCAGCAGCATCAGTAACAAACACAACATCTAAAAAATATACAAAAGAAGAAAGAAAAAAAGAAATAACCTGGTTTTGGTTTTTCCTCCTAATGGGGTGATTAAATTTGCAGTTGAATCCAAACTTGCAATTCCCAGTCTTCATATAAAATGAACAATCTTCAGCTTCAGGCCTCAAAGGGAATTGATGAGTTCCATCGCTGCTTTTCTCTTCCTTCTCATCACCATAGCCATAACCATCCCCATATCCAGCACCATAACCATAACCAGCACCACCATCATCACCACCACCATAACCCCAATCATCAGCATCTCTACCACCACCAAGCTCTTCATTCACATTCTCATTCCAACTATTAGTATCCCAACCTTTGCTATCTCCATCGACACCAACCCCTTCTTCACCCTTTACAAATTCTTCATTTTCACCCGTAATAGGTTCTTCATTTTCACCCTCAACAGATTCTTCTTCATCTTCCTTTTCACCCTTCAGAGATTCTTCATCACCAACTCGTTCACCATCATCAAAGTTTGAACCTTTATCATCAATTTCAGTACCCCTTTCATCACCAACTCGTTCGCCATCGTTAAAGTTCGAAACTTCATCATCAATTTCAGCACCCCTTTCATCAGAAACTACTTCACCATCGTTAAAGTTCGAAACTTTATCATCAGTTTCAACAACCCCTTCATCTTCAACCTTCAAATCCAACTTCTCATGAAGCTCCACAGCAAGTTCATCATCATTCTTTTGAACCGTTTCATTGAGATCTGACGGTGGAGAATGATGATCAACTGGTGAAGAAGATTGTTGAACCTCAGAACCCAGTTGGGGTTCTTCGGCGTTGGAAACAGTAGCAGCTAAATCGATTTCTTCAGAGTGTTCCATTCTCCCTCCACATTTCAAACCCTAATAGCAGAAATTGATTTTTGTAACGAACAAGAAGAAGAATAAGAAAGATCACACACTGACGCGGAGAGAAGTAAATAACAAAAAAGTGAGAAAAGAGGTTTTTATATGGGGAATCAGCAAAGGGAGTGAAGAAACCAGGGGCAGTGTGTGAACAAACAAAGGGGGAAAAGAGTGTGCTACTTTTATATAGTTTTTTTTTTTTTAATAATCCCATTTTCAGACAAACAAACTAAGTTAATGGTGAGTTTGACCGTGAGATAAATGTACTTCAACTAAGAATTATTACATCCAATAATCGAATTTGAGTTTTCTCAAATGATTTGTTGTTTGGTGAAGTAATTTTATGTAGTGTTGTTGGTGTCTGCTCTTTACGTTTCTAATTATAAGTAAATTTTACTTTTTAGATTCATTTAATTAATGATGTATGTGGTTAATGATGTATGTGGTTCATAATATGAACCACATACATCATTAATTGAATTAACCTAAAAAAGTCAAAATTGTTTATAATTAATAACAGGGGGAGTATTGTCTAATATATTGGTTGTTTGGTTGTACTTTTTTAATCGAGTATTATGTGCTTGCAACTACAAAAAAAACTAATCTTTGAGGAGCTATATTCTTATAATTAGATTCGGGTCGGTTTTTAAAAAAAATAGATTCGAATCTGAAATCTTTTACTTCCTCTAGTTTATTTATAAGAAATGTTTGGGTCAATAAAAACTAGTGTATATGGTTCAAAATTTGGACTAGATACATTAATGTTATATTCTTTTTCTTGCATTAATGAAAGGTTTTTCATTACCATGTGCGAAGTTTTCACCGTCATTTAACGACAACTGATCTTTCTTAGAGAACATGTTGGGAACGCAAGGTGGATTTCCCATAGAAGGGATCAAATCATTGACACATTGCATAAGCGTCCTAATCTCTTCTAAAAGAATCAATCATTGTTGGTAATGAAGAGTACTTTTGTAAAATAAGTCATACATTTTTTTTATATAGCAGTAGTGTTGATATCTTTAAATTATGAACGATATTTTTTATGAAATTTTGATTAAAATTGTAGGTGTAGATGTTCGTGACTTTCAAATTATAATAACCATGTTTATCTTTTTCAATGACACAAATAATATAACATA
>Ga0315915_1010759_pt1 | contig 10055 bp, 3 predicted proteins | sample MpolbnodulesMG_FD_207738 | JGI IMG/M metagenome (GOLD analysis project Ga0315915, IMG submission 207738) | Medicago polymorpha root nodule microbial communities from Los Angeles, California, United States - branched nodules | ecosystem: Host-associated > Plants > Roots > Nodule | place: USA... | reverse complement strand
AATTTTTATTCTTAAAAATGAAATTTAATTTATCAATTTAGAAAATAAATTTACCAAAATCTTAAAATTTGTGAACGTACCTCTAAATTCTCCTCTATTCAACCTTATCCGTTGTGATCTTTTTACTTTTTTTAAGGACTTTGCTGGATATGGCATCATGCATCCTTTATTCTGCATAAATTAACTAATGATGCTTTAATTTGGCAGGGTAACACATTAGTGGATCGGTTGTAAACCACTTCCATATAAAATATCCCACACACAGATATAGTATATATAATATTTGTAATTGTTTATTATGACTCATTGCATGCCTAATATGATTTAAGGAATAATTTAAGAGTTCCGATATAAACAGCAGCATAGGATAAAAAGTTCGGATAAATGGATTTGAATGCAACATAAAAATCTGTAAATTCATCGCTGAAGTTTAACCGTGAGTATCAATCTAACCTCTCATAATAGATTCAAATATGAGACAAGTCCAAATATCATACAACACATTGTTTCCTTGTTTGGGTAAAAATGGAACCAACCCAAAAATTACACATTGATTAGTGGTTAGGCTAAACTACCCAAAAAGAATCAATGAAAAATGAAGATGATTGGTTCGGATTATGAGTCTTTTTAAAACCAGTCACCTGGCTGACATACACAATTACTATGTAAGGGTTCTAAAGATTGAATAGGATGGATGGATAATTGCAAATTGGCTATTAAATCAAAGGATAAAATTAATAGACAAGAATAAAAGAGAAATGAAAAGATAAAAAAAGAATAAGTCCAAATACATACTTATGCACAATCCAAATTTTCTTGATATAAGATTATTAATCACATTCCCTCAAAAAAGATTATTAACCACATGTTTATTCCCTCAAAAAATAAAGTTAAAAAAAAAGATAGAAACGTCATCATTGAATTGAGTGAATATTAAACGACCCTAAAATTATGTATGATAATAAATATTTCAATTTAAAGTTTTTTTTGTTGAGGAAGATCAATCTAATGACCTACACCCTCCGGTCACTTTATTTTGTTTTGTTTTGTTTTGAGGAACCCTCCGATTACTATCATAATTAAAATTCAATATTATAAATTCATTCAATTAATTATGTATATAGTCTTTATTATAGATCACATACATCATTTAATGAATGAATCCAAAATATTGATTTTTGCTTATAATAGTGACTAAAGGGTGTGTATTTTAAACAATGGATAAATAGTATAAATAAGAATGAAATCAAAATTATCATCTCTCCTTCTCAAACTCTGGTCGTCGACCCTTTCTTTTTCTTGTCTACTGAAGGGGGGTGATTTAGGGTCCATTTTGACCCAAAATCACCCCTCCGAGTTGTTGTTCCTTCTATCTTAATTAAATAAGTCATTTCCACATATTTTTAATTTTCTTTCGTTTATTTTCGTGACTTCATCACTTTGCACGACTCTGTTTGTTTTGATTTTTCGTCTTTGTGCAGTGTAATTTTGTTTTCCCGTCTTAGTACGGTGTTTATTTGATTCAGGTTGAAAGACTAGCTTTGAGCAAGTGCAGATCCGATCAATGACTTTTGCGTTGTCAATGTTGCAGATCCGGAGACATGAGTATTCCGAAGACTTTAATATAGTCATATTTATAGGCATATGTACTTTGCCGTTTTATGCTATTAACATGGATGTTGTGAGTTTGTTCATAGATTCATCCTTTTTATTTTTAGTGATTTTGGATTTGTATTGTATCGATATACCCTATTAATTTGAATGAATATCGTTTATTTGTGTAAAAAAAAGAATGAAATCAAAATTAAAATGACATTGAAATATTTTTCAGAAAGGCCAAATCAATCATTTTATAAAGGAGGCATGGGAGCTATTAGGTGTTAGAAAAGGCCAAATCTATTACTATCATTTTCAAAGTATTTGACAATTGTAATGAATAATATCTTAACTTAAAATTCCCAAAAGAAAAGATTGTTCTGAAGACACTCGTTAACTAGACTTTTAATTTTTCCGTGAACATAGCTTAATTAGTAAGGATATGCATTATTATATGTAGGGGACGGGGTTCGAACTCCGGACACTCCACTTATTCACCTTGAAAAATGTGAATTCTAGCCACTAAACTACTTGAAAAAAAAGAAAAAAACAAGACTTTTAATTTCTTAAAAAAAAAATACCTTTATTTAATTGAGATAACAATGTCATGCAAAAAATTCTTCAAAAAAGAATGTCATGCAAACAACGTTTTGTAATTTTTTTTTAGGTTTCTACGTTTTCGTGTCCTTATCATTCGGAGGGTGGCTTTATGAGGTAATTTTTTTTGATAATTAGCAGGATAAAACCCTGTTTTTCTTTTCATTTCCACTTGTCCTAATGTACCTCTATGTAGTTATCTTGAGACAAAAAGTAAGATCTCCTGAGAAAGCAACCTTCATCATACATGTAAGATATCTACAAAAGGTCCTTGTTAACCAATTATTTTTTTTAATATTGGGATAAGGTGATATTTTCATTTATATATATATTTAATTGGTCTACCTTTTGAATTAGTCGAAAGCCATTAGATATCTATATTAAATATTTTGCAAATTTATGTTTTGCATTCGATATCATGTAAACATTTATAGAATTGTATACGTGATACGTAAGCCAACATATAAGACATGCTTGCTAATTAACTATCCACATTTTGTCATACTATTTAAATATTTCATTATTATTTAAATTAATTTTATATTAAATCATACCAAAACATTGTACACGAAAATACGTTATCTCCATAACTCCATTAAAAAAAATGTTTTATCAGTTAGCTTTCTTCATCCGTACATCGTGTTCTTTACTTATAGAGTGGTGATACGTGAACCGTATTAGATAATACATACATTTTTTACTACCACACATAAATGCAACACGTGATCATGTGACCTCACCATCCTATCTAACACTCTCTTTTATATATGATAAAATTACTAATATGTCTTTTCACAAGTAGATGTGGTGTATAATGAGATAGAGAAAAAATGATGTCAAGGTAACATTATTATACTTATGCTATTTGGCAACGTATGTTGCCAAGTCCAGACACGGGACAACAATAGATGAATACTCAAAAGACTAAAAATAAAGAAAGATCATATAAGAGTTATTTCATTTATATATTAAATTTAACTTGTATATATACGATATAAATATTAACCACTAACAAATTACTCAACATTGTTATACATATCTCATTATCATATCATTTTTATGGTGTGTGTATATACAAGGAGTCTACCATTGTCCACTAATGTTTTCCCTTTCCTCTTGGAACCTTTGCAAATTGCAAAAGTAATGACCTAAGTCAATGACTCGATGAACCGCTAGCCGCCACCGATATATCCGCAGCTACGTGGGACCCATGAATTTGATCATACCATCTGATGATGGAGTGATTGATTTACACTATGACGTGGCGCCACCATTTCATGCAATGAAATCAATGAATAATCACAACACACAAGTAGTCACAAACACAACAACCCTATAACCCCAATAATTAAGGATGTGGATACCCTGCAGGCAAGGGAATCTCACATTCATTTTATTTATTTTTGGCCCCATGGGTAATAAACAACACACTCATCTACCCAAATATAGCTACATTTTCTGTTTTTTTACAGCATAAAATCATATGTATAAAAAGAGAATTAAATCACTTTCTCAACTGGCATCTATCTAATTTGTTGTCAGGAATCAAAATGACTTTGGTGCATTCATTTATTCCTCTCTTCGTGCCTAGGAGACAGTGAAAGAGAGGCTTCAAGAGAATGGAAACAGCACGTACAAACATGAACCATTCAATTTACCTGCCACTTGATTCCATTGCTTCAACTTAACTTAATCCAGTAAAATCAAAACTCCTATCATGTAATGTATGTATCTTGCGTGGTCCTTGCATCTATCTTTGCAATTGTAACGTTATCTTACCAAGCGTGATAATAATAATAATTCTTATCCAAAAAAGTGTGCTACTCATTTAATGAGAAATATTTTTTTTTTGGCACAACTCGACATCACAAATGTTTTGGCACATATAAATAAATGGGTAGCACTTGGGTGCCTTTGGCTTCGGTGTCTTTCGATGCTTTTGTCTCTATCTCTCTCTTAACCAATAATTCTCTCTTATCAAAATAATTTATTTTAATCATTCCATCATCACTCTCTTTCCTCTAAAATACATCAAAGTCACCCAACACAAAGTCACTGAAATCCCACCCTAAATAAATGGTCTTGTTGAGCGGTGCCCTGAGAGCACTAGTTAAATAATCTACAAATAAAAATTGTATCTTGGAAGTATAAGATATTACTTTTGATAAAGTAATGATTACACAATTTTTTTATAAAAACTTACTTGTTTTGAATGCTTAACTAATGCCCGTAGAGTAATGGTTATCGTTCTCCATGAATAAATAACAAAAATGATGTTAATAAATTATTTATTTTTTTATTTAAGTAATTTTTATTTGAGATGGTGCACATACGTAAAAATTACTCTTGAAGAAAGTATTGTGTAATCACAACACTTAATTCACGGTTTAAACATACGTATAAAAAAGAAGGAAAAAACAAGAAGTTGAATTTTATTTATTTATTTCCCTTCATGAACAAATTCAATTGAATCAATTAAAGACTAAAAAAAAATACTTTGTTATTTCTGGAAGAGAGAAGAAATTTCTGGAAAACAAGCTACGCCCCTAATCTAATTTTTAAATATTCTAATCTAATCTGCAGCCAACAAAATTAATTAATATTATTTATTTAAAACACAGAACTGAATAAAATAAAATATAAGGCACGTTGATTTTGATCACCATAGTCCATAGCTCTGTTTCACTTGCAATCCAATCCAACAAAGAATATAAAAAATGAAAGAAACTTAACATGGATTTTGATCATGAGAAGAATCAATGAAAAGAGTAGGATCAAGTTTAGCTCTACAAACAGGACAAATAGGTTGTTTAGAAAGCCATGTATCAGCACATTCCAAATGAAAAGCATGGTTGCAACCTGGAATCACACGTGCAGATTCTTCTTCTGTTATGTCGTCGAGGCAAACCGCGCATTCGGGGCCAACGGTGAGGTCTTTTCCGGTGATTGTAGGTAGCTTTTGAAGGTCGGATGGAGATAGGCCGGTGTTGATGACAGGTTTGAGAATGATGGTGATGGTGGAAGGGTGAGTTGTGGCGTACCAAAGAAGACACATATAGACTAATAAGATGACACCCATGCCTATGCAAGGCAGGAATAGTGCCATCAGTATTGCATCTAACATCTCCAGTTTTGCGACCTAATGTATGTATTTGTTTTCTTGATAGACTAATATTGCAGAAATGGTGTTACTACTTCTTTTATGCTTCTAAGTGTGTGTGTGTGTGTGTGTGTGTGTGATGTGCAAGATGGTTTTTCTTGAATTGAACCAAATATTAATTAATCAATTAATTGATTGAGGTTTTTGGATTGTTATTGTTATGGTAGGTTGAGAATAAATTGAGTTATGTTTATTGAGTGTGGAGAAGAAAAGAGAGGGTGTGGTATGGGAAATGGGAATGATGGCTGGTATGGATTGAGTTTGTTATTTCCTTTTGTTTTCTAGTAATTTTGGTCTTCTTTTAAAAGCAATTATATTATATTTGTACACCCTTTTATTTTTCATACACATTTTCTTTTTACATTTCTTTTCTCTCTAGTGGTAAAATGGTTTTGGGTGTACAAGAATTATTTTCCTTCTTTTTAATTTGTGTGTATGTATCTGTGTGCGCTTTGAGTTTTGGCAATATCCTGTTTCTTATGTGACAAGGCCCTACACTCTGCCGCTTGTTACTCTCCTTCTACAACACCTTAGCAACTCTGTTTTAAACTAATCATGCATTTTTGTATTTTAATCATGCTTTAACTTTATTTACTTTTCAAAAATGAAAAGCTTTTCATAAACTTTTTTTTATCTCTTTATTATTTTATTTTAGACTGTAGGTTAAAATTTATATAGACTTTCTCTAATCAAGTAAAGTTGAATTTAGTTAAAGAAATTGGACTCCACTAATATTTGAATTTCAACTCGAAAATGTATCCTTATTCACTTTTTGACGGTGTCTAGAATATGATTACCTTGATTGGATGGAATCTATGAAAACTTAAAACAAAAATAATTATTATAATAAAATAGTTAATATAAAGAGTTTAAGTGGAGATGTCAATATTGACATAGTCAAAACTCAAATGGATGGTTGCGTTGGTGGTCCTTTAAGTTATAAGACAAGTACACAATTAGCCTTTTGAGTTCAATTCTCTTAAATATTGGTTAAATCAAAACTTAAACCGATTGTGGTGTTGTTTGTCCTTTAAGTTATAATTAAGACATTTACATTGTTAGTCTATTCGATTCAACTCTCTTAAAAAAAGCTTTTATATATGTGGTTATTTTGATGTTGAGGTGACAAGTCTAAGTAGGAATGATAACAAAACACATATCCATGGTTACCAGCTCAAACCAAATCCAATTTGACGGGTTTTTCCCATTTTGACTAGGTTTGAGTATGGTTTGGGTTTTTTCCGATTTCGAAACGCATGTATGGGACGGGTAACAGGAATATGAAAATTGTTGTTCACACATGTTATAGGGCTGAAAAACACCAGTAAAATACCAAAACAAGAGGAAGCAAGTTTGAAGATGGTAGAACATAACAACGTTACAGTTGAATACATGATGGAGATTTACCTGCGACGAGCAAGAACGCCGATTTGTGCTCGGCCGACATAGACGCCGATTTGGTACCTTGAATTTGGCAACGAAGATGATGATGATGATAATTCTGGGTTTTCATTTTACTCCGTAGTTAACTGCCGAGGTTTTCCTCGGTAGTTAACTGCAGCCAATGTTATTTTTCCTTGGCAGTTAACTGCAGATGGGATATTTTGGTATTTTACTGGTGTTTTTCAGCCCTATAACATGTGTGAACATCAGTTTTCCAAGTATATAGGTACCCACCCCAAACCCGTCCCGAATGCAGAAAATTAATTTATGTTGATATGCCATGTTATTTTGTTTGATAATTGTCGTGTTATAAAAACTACCATTGATATTTAAAGGAGCAACTAAATCAATTTGTCTAACAAATGTTAAAGTGAGCGTATTGATGGATAATGCATTACAACATTTTTCTAAGGGTTGCAAAAAAACTTCTATTTTTTATTAAAAAAAATTATTCAATGTGGGGACGAGGATACCTGAACCCGTCGGGGACGGGGATGAGGTTCAATATCTCATTCCCGTTGGGTATGGATAGGTAACGAGTAAGTATATGAGAATCGGGTATGGGGATGGGGAATGTAAAACCGTCCCGACCCCGCCTCATTGCCATGCCTAAGTCTAAGTCATCAAATTACAATTTTTTTTAGAGCTCTACTATTTGGTGCGAGACAGTTACAATGAAAAACGACGAAAGACGAGGTGGTAACAATGTATTGGATGGTCAAAGCAGTCTTTTGCGGAATTCATGGGAAGGTGGACAATACATGGGCTGATGGTTTTAATTGTCGAATTCTACTCTTTACCCAAAGCTCATTCCCAACTGAAAAGACCAAAATGCTCCTGCGTGAGTTAAGTCACACTAATTTAATACTAGTGTGAGTTAACATACATAGGGATATTTTGATCAGTTCAGTTGGGAATGAGCAAAAACTTTTGGGTAAAGAGCACAATTCTTAATTTTCCGCCTTGGTTTTCTTTTAGTTGAACCTATTCTCGCACTAACAATCATTTTCCTTTTTTTTTTATTAAATTTTGTTAAAAAGTAAAATCCCAAATATAAAATCTTACGGTTCTTTTATCTTCATAATCTATATCATCCTAATTAAATTCAAAATAAGAATTTTAAATTGGTTCCTCAATGGCTTAATCAATCAGGAATTCAAATATCCTACTTTTTTTGTTTAATAAAACGAATTTGAATAGAAAATAATAGTAGGTATAAACATTTTATGCCTTAATTGATCATTGGATTGCAATAAATAATGAAAGACTAATTTATTGATAAATCATTGCGTGAAAGTTTTTACCTCCAATATTTTATGGCTTAATTTTGTGAAAGTTTCTCCACAAAAATACTCCAAAATTTTACTTTAGCAACATAGAATTATGCTGTATGAGTCAGCGTGGTGTTGGTCGTTGACTTAAAGTTCCCATTTTTTGAGTATTTTTAGTATTATGTGTTAAGTTCGTCATTCATAATAATCATACAAAGACGTTAGTCGATAAACTTATAAATTATGTCCTTAGCTTTCCAAGATTCACAATTTAAAAAGACTGAAGTGTACGGTACTTAGCATAAAGTACATACATACCGATTGTAGGCAGATGCTTTTTTCTCAAAATGAGTTGGCTTTTGTTGAACATCATCAATTCTTCTATTCTATTCCTTTCCTTCTTTCAAGTTGCAAGTTTGGAACACTAAACCTAAAAGAGCATTTAGATGAGACGGTAAAATCTCACAAATTAACAAGAGGTTCGAGTTTGATTTCCACCCTAAAAATACAACAGTGTTAAAGTCATCGTAGTCACTCAAAATATTAGTCTCTACGGTTGCATGCAAATGATACCCGGTTCGCACCAAGTTGCAAACTAATGCATGCAACTGGTAATTTGTTTAGTTTATCTTGCACTCGTGCGTTAATTCCTTGGAAATTATTAACCAATCAAGTATAATATTCACATGTTTCTATGTAAAGATGCTTTATAATGAATGATACTTTTTCTATGCATCTGGTTTCCTTTACGCCAAATGCTACTACCACTTGCCACTTTGATCCATCAATTGTTGCTAGGAGCCGATGATTTTGAATGACACTGTGTATGAACATGAAACCAGTGGGTGTGCATTGATAATATACAGGGTTGGTTGATGAGGAATCTGTTGATTCATGGTGCTTTGAAATAACAATAGTTAAGTGGGATTGGGATTTGAGATTCGAAAATGTATACTAGAAGAGACATCTCAAAAGTGTTAGCTGCGTTGACTTGAAAAGAGTGATCTTCATCTTATAGTGGGTGGAATGAGAAATCTTTATTCCCGCATATCACTAATTTTATTGCAAATACTCAAATTACCAATAAACTAATATTGTACAATGATATTTCATGTAAGACAATATATTCCTTTTAACTAAAACATATAAACCGCTTGAGTTCAACCATTTATTAATACTTTAAAACTATAACAATGTAATAAACCACATATATTTTGACAATTTACAACATGTTTGGTCTTGGTTCTGTGCCCACAATGAGGCAGCAGGATTGCTGAAAAAGGGTTCACAATAAGACTTCATTCATCATCAATCCGTGTACGTGGTTATAATAATTTTTGTTTTATTTTTCGCTCAATATAAGAAGTGACAGGTGAAGAGAGAAACTACATTTTAACCAAACTTCGTTTGATTTGATGTCGGATCAGGATCATGTCCATTTCTCAAAAGAATAGATAATTCCAGTTTATAAGACATGGACAACAAAATTTGAAAAACTTACAGAAAATTTTAACGATGGTGATACCACTATCTACGCAATTGATGCTCACACACCACAGAATATTCCACGAGGGTAGAGGGAGTTTGAAGTATTTCACAAACGCTACCATAGTGCATGTATTGCCGAAATAATGTTTACATAAACAATCAGAAGGAAAAACTTACCAATTTACTAGAATTTTTTGCTACATTGTGACTAGACAGGGTTGGTTACATTGATGAAACGGCGTCATAATAATATTTTGAAGATCACTGGAAAGACAAAATCCAACACAAGAAAAGTAACTAAAGTAAATACGACTAGGAGAGAAGGAATCAGAAGATCATCGCAATTCACTTGACAAGATACATCCCCAGATTGGCATCAGTTATGCGGGAAATTGAAGCACCAGAACTAGCAATGTGTCTCAAAAGGGTTTAGTGCTCTACTAGTGTAATAGATGGATGGATGAGCATAATCAATAGAGCATCCACTTATAAAATGGACA
>Ga0315915_1010757_pt1 | contig 10058 bp, 3 predicted proteins | sample MpolbnodulesMG_FD_207738 | JGI IMG/M metagenome (GOLD analysis project Ga0315915, IMG submission 207738) | Medicago polymorpha root nodule microbial communities from Los Angeles, California, United States - branched nodules | ecosystem: Host-associated > Plants > Roots > Nodule | place: USA... | reverse complement strand
CCTTCATGAAGTTATACATCACCATCTGCACATCATGTATGCACATAACAATCACAATACAACAACATTATTACATCGACATGTATGCTGGGAAATGCAACTCATTCCTAAGGCCTATATGCATGAAGGTACCAGTTTTTAATCAACATTTGTATGTCAGAGTTGTGTTACTGAACATACATACATCATTCGTCATTCAACATGGGTCATAAATATGATATGAGGCATGAAGGAAGACTCTCTAAATACTACATATAGCACATCATCAACAACTAACAATTACAACAGAATTCATCTATCGAACTCATCAATTATAAACAAGATATGTTTCATCATTGCTCGTCATCAGAGACATCATTTACGTCATTATGATCATACAACATCATCAATCATCTTAAGTCAACAACACTATATTCTTTGTTAGTCTTATACTCCTATATCTAATAATTATCTTAGACTCATTATTACTTTAAAAGAATCACCCTTATCTTCACCCATTATCATAAACCACCACCCCATACCTTCAATTACAATCATGTTACACTTCTCCAGTTAATTTCCATCTTAAGCTTAGTTTCACTCTAAAAGAATTACTTCTAAAAACAATCACTTGACTAATCGAATTGCGTCTTTTCTCGTTAGCATGACAACTAACTGTGAAGGCCAAAAACAATAGGCAACAACCAATAACCGTAAATTGATTTCTTTTTATTACAAAAAATACAATTCAAATAATTTAATTTATGGAATTAGAAGAAAGATTAAAGGCATAACTAGCAAAATTATTATAGCAAAAAACTGTGTCAAAAGGACCTAAAAATGTTAATTGGCAAAAAAGCCTTGTCAACAATATAACTAATAAAAAGACACCACACAAATTCAAGTATAAAAATCATGAAAGGCTTGACACAGGCAAACACTATTGACAATAATCAAGGGCATGGAATCATAGGTTTCAAATTGAACATCTACTTCAAATAGAAAATGAGTATACGACAAGATTATTAGTATGAACATCACCTTTAGTTTTTGGGAAAATTCATTCAATCCTTTTTAATCAATTAGACAATTATGCTTCCTTTTACATTAAAAATATATATACACAACATTCTCATATTCCAAAAGATAGCAGTGTTATGTTTAGGGGTGAAAACCATGTGTCGAATGGATTGATAAGGAACCCACAACAAATTGGAACATAGTAACTCTAAGGAATTTAACAAGTACTGTTATCAATAAAATATATTAGAATGTTTTCAACCATGAAAGTAGTATCAATGCCCACCCATATCACGTGTGTAATTCAAAAAGATGTTATATATAATAAGAGGAATGATATTTGGACAACTAATTTCAAACAACTTTGGTGACAACGTTTTTTTCTCTCTTCTCATTGGACAACAACAATAGAGAGAGAGAGAGAGGGAGAGAGAGAGAATAAAAGTACAAAGAGAATATGAGAGAGAAAGTTGTCATTAAGTTGTTTAAAAATAGTTGTTCAAATATCATTTCTCATATGATAAAGAGGTTCTAAAGTACTGTTTCGAAGGATAATAAAAGAACAAATATTTTAGACCATATTCAAAACATCATGTCGAAGGCGTTAAAAAAATGGCAGCACATACACAAACATGAATCATATTCATATAAGCACACATCAAACGGATTCAGAGTTCAATGACTTAATTAGAATTAATGGATACGATAACATAGGGTTTGTGAACCCTTATTCTCCCCTTTTCAAAATTAAAAACTTAAAGATGAAAAGATTCTCCCCTTACTTCTAGTTTGCCGAATTAATGAATTCTACGGTTGAACTCTTCCTAAACTCTTCTCTCTTTGCCTCCTTTGCCTCTTTTCTCCCCAATTCCCATAAAAAAAAAAAAATTCAATTATAAGACCCTAATTATATTTTTTTTAAACATATTTTAGATTCTAAAAATATATTTTTTTTAAATATACTACCTCCGTCCCTAATTATAAGACCCTTTTAAGAATTTTTTTTGTCCCTTATTATTAGACCCCTTTGGTATTTCCAAGTACATTAACTATTTCTTTACTAACATACCCTTATTTGTTTTGCATCTTTTTCTTCAATCAACAATAAATATTATGTTGAAAACATAAATTAACCCTCTCTCTTAAGGATAAAATTGTGAAAATAATAGTAATTATATACAAATTTAATACTACAATCAACTTTCTTAATCTCCGTAATTTTTGAAAAATGCTCCTATATTTAGGGACGGAGGTAGTATTAATTATGTAGAAAATAAAATTTCATAATTAAAAAATTAAAATAAAAAACCAATAAATATGGTCACCTTTTGAACCAAAAAAAAAAAAAATGGCAACCTTTTGACCAAATAAAAGCCACCTAACAAACCCTTGTTATGTTCATTCAGCACTCAAATTGCTATATATACAAACATTTTCTAAACCCTATTGTCTAAATCCCAAACAACTTGTCGCAACTGCTGCTCCTCCTAAACATGTCATATTGTTCAAATCGAGGACAATAGGACTCAGGAGGAGCAGCAGTTGCGGCAAGCTATTGTGAATTTAGACAATAAGGTTTAGAAAATGCTTGTATATATAGCAATTTGAGGATTGAGCGAACATAACTAGGGTTGGTTAAGTGGCCTTTTTTTGGTCAAAAGGTTGCCATTTTTATTTTGTCAATAGGTGACCATTTTTAATTGGTTTTTTATTTCATTTATTTAATTATGAAATTTACTAATTTCTACTTTAATTATATATTTAAAAAATTATATTTATAAAACCTAAAAAAATGTTTATAGCTAGCCAATTAAGTGACATGAAGGCGCAAAATGGTAAAGAACAAATCCATATCAAAGATAGTAAAATTATATAAGGTAGAAGATATTAAATTTTATCATTCAATACGAAGTTTACTTTTAATCCCGCCCCCCCAAAAAAAAACTTTTATGCATGAAAATCATATCAATTGCGGTTTTAATATTGAAAATACTTACGGGCTAGTGATATCTATGGCTTCAACATGTGATTTCCACTTCATTTTATAATTCTCCTTGGCATCTTAGTTAAAGAGATAGAGAAGGCATGGATAAATTTATTTTGAAGTATAGACTTATGACTCTAGGCATATGAATTTCCCACATAAATTCATCCTTCGCTCATCCACGAGGTTTCATGTTGATAGATTCAATTTTCCTTTGACTTTAGTTCTAGTTCTGAGAGGCTTTCAACACAGTAATTGCTGCTAAACCTGTTCATTGAATTTAATGCAATGAATGATAAAAGAAATTTTAGAATTGTCTAAGAAGAGGAATATACAAATTCACTTAATATTAAACTCCAAACCTCATGTTCCATTTCCAACTCTTAGGGTCAAAGGACAACAAATATGAATGAACATCTAATTCCTTTATCAGTTGTCAGATGAAATGATAAGAAAAACAAATTAGAGTAAAATGATATTTAGAAATAGAATGCATAAATATCTGTTATGCAATGGATCAAAATTAGAATACATTTTTAAAAGAAAAAATAGAATGAGATATTTATTGTAGATAAAAATGGGGTAAAACCCTTTTTGCATAACAACATTAAATCATATGAAATACGGGCCTCCAACTTATCATCCTAAGCCATATGCAATTTCCATCAGATGCAAGCATCATAATAAGAGCCTCCAAATAGGTAAGAAGTAAAAAGTTTAGAAAAAATACAGGTCGCAAAAATCATATGGGTAAGGAGCCTATTACCATGTTCATGTTTTTTACTTATGTTTTATCATGTATCACATATTAAATACTTTCAATACTCCCATATGATTTGTATCTATTTTTTTCAATGATATCGTACCAAAACAATCATTTACTAATATTCTCGATTTCAACAAAAAAATAATACAAGCAACGAAGATTCAGATGCACACTCACAAATCTCATACAACTTCTTGTTTTCATTATCAGGAGCGCACGTCTCTACACCTTTCTCAACTAGAAATATGGGAATTGATATAACATGTGATCGACCAAGTAAAATGCATGGTAGACGATGACGACGAAGAAATAAAATTCATTTTCAACAAGTTGCGCCTCAAACTATTCCATGGAGATGGAGACATTGCAAATCTTGATTTACCACAAATTAAAAGAAATCAATATAATAAACGCAACAAACAAATGAATGAAAAGTGAGAAATCATAAGTAAAAAGGTTTATACCTGGAGCATGTGTTTGTCTACATCAAATCTTTACGAAAAGTAATTAAGGAGCAGTTGTTGCGGCCAGCGGTGGTGGAGATTTATAAAATTAGGGTTTAGAAAATGTTTATATAGTAGTTGAGTCCAGGACCGTCTTAGACAAATCAAAGGCCCGATTTTAATTTTATAATTGGGCCCTTTATTAAACAAACACTTAAAACACAGATAAAGAATATTGACTAAAATCATTATAAAATAAACACTAAGAAAAACAATTTCAAAAAATTGACTTAAATCATTATAAATTAGCACCAACAGGAATTTGACCCTCAACCATGAGCACACTCACACTCCACCTTACCGCTAGACTACTATAGATTATTTGAAAAGAGTTAACATTGATGGTATATAATGTATTTTTTCTGCGTTGTTCGTATAAAAAATATTATGGGCCCAAAAAATTGTGAGGCTCAGTGGTCTAGCCCAGCCTCGACGGGCTATGGGCTGACCCTGGTTGTGACAAGGGTATTGTGGATTGAAAGTTGATTTTTTGTCTACAAAAACATCCTAAAAACACATTGAAAAGACGAAATTACTCCCCGCGGTAGTTAACTATCACTCAAGCTTAAAAAATCGGCAACAATTAACTACCGCTGCATCCAATAGTAGTTAACTACCGTTGCGTGTAACACCCCAACTTTCAATTTTTAATTAATTCAATGATATTTAATAGACGAAGTTTTGATTAATATTATTATTGATGTTGCTTGTGCTTGAGTATTGTTTTGTTGTTGAGAAAATGAAATATTGATGATGATTGAGAAGTAGTATGAGAATTTAAATAAAATGAAATGAAATATTGATGATGATTGAGAAGTAGTATGAGAAGTAGTATTGAGAAATATTGATGGCACGATCTGAATCAACATGCTCTGATACCAAATGTAACGCCCATACTAAACGTATCTAGAAAGTTTAGCATGTGTATTATCTTTAGTACTGGATACATTAAAATTTACAACATAAAGCCTTCGAATGAATAATATATATAACAAATCACGTTCGTACATTTAGCAATACAATACTTTCTATCCAAAACATAGTAATACATTCTTGAATCCGTAAAAATATCCTGCGGCGGGTACGAACGAGCCCTTGTTGATTATCCACTCGGTCACATGCCTACTATCTCCTGCTAAACCAACCTGCTGATATGAAAAAACACAGGATTGGGATGAGAAATAATGTTTTAGTGAGTTCTACCTAATCCTAGGCTATAGGTAACCTCGGGGAAAACCTAGGGTTACCATGTGTCTACAATACAATCATTCAGTTGATTATACGTGTGTGACACATATTAACCTAGGCGATCGTGCATACTAATATCGTCATAAGGCTCTTCATATCTTAACTTACAAGTCTTGACTTATATCACACATGTTATGGCGGTCAAGGGAACCTAAGACCGCTACGTCAAGACGCGATGAACGCATCGAGACCTAAACAAGAGCCATTCATAACATGGTCTTAAACTGGACGATTGGGGAGGTGTTAAGATCGTCGACAGTAAATCTTCATAAACTTATCCTTGTACTTAAGCTTACACATGTCTCACATCATATCATAATTGTAATAATAGTCATTCATTATGTTAGAGGTTAGCGTGTAACAAACAGTTATCTGAGTTGATTTTACAGAGTGTATCAGGTGGAGTAACCCCGAGTACAATCCCTTACTTGACCGATGAAAACCTAGCTAACGTACATCAGACTCCTCTCAGTGTCGTGTGGGCCTACCTTGCGGAGCGTATCCCGTTCCACTAACGTGAACCTGTCGTATCCCCCTTTTATGTGGATAACGGAAAGACACGATACCTACATCTTACTTATAGTCTTGTTCATACGTGAAAAGTTGATACTTAACTTACTAGAATGGTCACCACGAGTCCGTAATCTACTCGTTTAGCGGTGAGTCATCACTTGCTTATACTTATCAATACATAACTTAACATACTTAGGTTTCATGCTAACATACTAGTTCTCGACAACCTATGTCGAGGCTCTATGGTTTTCTCATTCTTAGGTTATTCGCTACCCGAACATAAACATACTTAAACTCTCTTGAGCCATTCTTATCATATATGTTAAGATTGTCCATGATTTTCATGTCAAGAATCGCTCGATGTAATGTGTAATGATTAGATGATGTTTAGGGATTTTAAAGTTGGAAAACATTGCGATAAAAAGCCTTGGACGGCCCTCCCAACTCGCCATTGGCGTGTTTCATTTGGGGAAACTCGCGATTAGCGAAATATTTCACTAATGGCGAGTTTCTTCGGGTCTGTAGTGCAGATTTTGAGTTTTTACCCCAAATTCATTCAATCTTGGTCCTACAATGCACATTACACTTCCAGCAACTTATATAGACATCAAAAGTCATCATGCGTGGCAATATTAACATACTCATAACAATCCAATGGCAAGGGTACTAAAACATACTATTCTAAGCTCAGCATAATTCATGATATTCTCACTAGAATTACACAAACCCAAGGTAGGTTAAACTATCTAAGAACTCACCTCTTCAATTGATTGTTATCTTCAAGTCCAACTTCTAACCCAAACCCTGAGACATGCAAGTCTTCTAGCTAGAGAATCCAAAGCTTGAGAAGGTTAGGCTAGCTCTACTTGCCACAATCTTCATGTACAATCATCTTATAAGCCAAGATCATTCCAAAGATTGTAGTTGAGGAGATTGCTTGTATGAATGGAGGAAAAGGGCGACATCCTAGAGAGAGAAAGGAGATAATTCTATTCTTGTGAAGTTTAGAGAGAGGGAATACCAAGACAAATGAAGATTTTGGTTCCAAACTCACTTAAATACCATTAGCATGAAAGTACTATAATACCCTTAAGTCTTAAACGTGTTTATTTGACACTGATAACTAAACTGTGTTCAACTGACACTGCATCATAAAACATTCCTCTTCACAAATGGATTTCCTGAACACTTAACCTCTGATGCGTCTAATTGATAAAACTCCCATTTCTGACGAGTGGGATATTACACTCACACTTCACCTTACCGCTAGACTGTTATAGATTATTTGAAAAGAGTTAACATTGATAGTCTATAATGTATTTTTTCTGCGTTGTTCGTATAACAAATATTATGGGCCCAAAAATTGTGAGGCTTAGTGGTCTAGCCCAGCCTCAACGGGCTATTAGCTGACCCTGGCTGCGACAAGGGTTTTGTGGATTGAAAGTTTCTTTTTTGACTATAAATAAATCCTAAAAACACATTGAAAAGACGAAATTACTCCCCGCAGTAGTTAACTACCACTCAGGCTTAAAAATCCGGCAACAGTTAACTACCGTTGCATCCAACGGTAGTTAACTATCGCTGGGTGTAACACCCCAACTTTCAATTTTTAATTAATTCAATGATATTTAATAGGCGAATTTTTGATTAATATTATTATTGATGTTGCTTGTGCTTGAGTATTGTTTTGTTGTTGAGAAAATGAAATATATTGATGATGATTAAGAAGTAGTATGAGAATTTAAATAAAATGAAGGGAGGAGTCAAAATAAAATAACGTAGAATCGGGGGTGTAGAATATAAGTTTTAAATAAGTGGGGGATGGGAGGAGTAAAAGAATAGTGAGTAGAGGATCAGATAATCTTAACAGGTGACAAGTCCTAATATAAATAGAAAAGTTAGGAGTTAGAAGAGTCAGTACTACAGAACTTGGAAAAGAAAGAAAATAGGAGCATAGGAGAAGAATCCCTAGCGGCAGCAATGTCAAGCCACAATTGAATCTCTTCCTAAACTCTTCTCTCTTTGCCTCCTTTGCCTCTCTTCTCCACAACCCTAATTTTTCTTATGTCTTTATTATCTTTTTCTCTGTTTTGTTGTAACCCTAGTTCTCTAATGCGCTCCTCTATTATAACTACTATTAGAGTTTATTTATCACTTAATCTTTTTAACAGCTTACTATCCACACACACCCCAGATTGGTTAGTAATTATATTGTAACTATTACATCTCCATTTTACTAATACACCTTTATTCTCTTTTATTTGCTAAAAATATCACTTTCTCCTTAATATCTCATAACATCTTATTTTATCACAACCAACTAACTCATCTATTTGCTCAATGCCCACAATCCAACAATTTTTATTAAAAACACTAAACAATCAATTTCACTAATGATACTAATATTACTAATATTATATAACAATAATACTAATAAATTAATATTAAAAATCGGGGTGTTAAACCTCTCCCCCCACTTAAAGAATTTTTGCCCTCGAAAATTACCTGAAGATAACAGCCCCGTACTAGATCCTCTCGTCCGACCCTTTAGTGTTACAACATACTCTTCCTTGACAAACTATAATTACCTATTGTATATTTCACTAATGACTACACTTACCCTCTAAACAAACGCTCTAGAAGGTAAAACCTTGTTTACTTATTTATCCCGTAACTCCAACACAATAGTTTTGAATCAAAACATTCAAATTTCACTCATTACTTCACATTCATATATATAAGGACTCCAACAGGATCTCAACCAACATAGACAGTCAAAGCACAAAACATGTACCTTATATCAACTATTTGAACCTGAGACATCAGCTTCATCCATCCCACTCATGGCAAACACCTTCCCCCCAAATTTCTCTTTCTTCGGTTGTGACATTATGTACTGATGTGACCCGGCTCATTACAGTTGGAACATTTAACACCTTTCTTACACTATGACACACGATGACCCGTATCGCCACAATTATAACATCTCCGCGGAGGACGAACATCTTCCCCACTAACTTCTTTCTCACTAGTACCCTTCTTCTGGTTCTCTTTATCAATTGGAATGTTATACGGCTTACCCCGACTCAGGTCTCTCCCTTTCTTCTCACTAACTGCCTTGTAATGACTAGCTCTCCCCTTGCTCTGGTCCTCATATATTCAGCAAGTAGTTACTAACAAGGAAAATTGGTGAATCTGCTGATGCCCGATAAACTGCTTGATTTCAGGACGTAATCCATTCTCAAACTTCAAGCATTTGGAAACTTCCGCCCCTACTGCATTGATATAGGGGAAAAACCTGGATAATTCTTTAAACTTTGCTGCATATTCTTTTTTAATATCGTTCACATTTGGTACAAAGCAACCACACATATAAGAGAGACATCACAATTTAACCCAAAACTTTAATGTAATGTGTTTATAAGTCGTCTCGTTTATAAATTTTTCGACCTCCATTTTTTTAAATATATTAATTTATATAGAAATTAAAAAAAATCATGAAATAAATACATAAAATAAAACACCAATTCCCATAAAAAAAAAAAAAACCAATTAAAGATGGCCACCATGTCATTCAATTGGCTAGTTAAAACATATTTTAGATTCTAAAAATATAATTTTTTAAATATATTAATTATGTAGAAAATAAAACTTCATAATTAAATAATGAAAATAAAAAACCAATTAAAAATGGTCACCTTTTGACCAAAAAAAATTAAAAATGGCAACCTTTTGACCAAATAAAGGCCACCTAACAAACCCTAGTTATGTTCATTCAGCACTCAAATTGCTAAATATATAAAGAATTTCTAAACACTATTGTCTAAATCCCTAACAACTTGTCGCAACTTCTGCTCCTCGTAAACATGTCTTAGACAATAGGGTTTAGAAAATGCTTGTATATACAGAATTTGAGAATTAAACGAACATAACTAGAGTTGGTTAAGTGGCCTTTTTTTGTCAAAAGGCTATTAATTTCTACATTAATTAATATGTTTAAAAAATTATATTTATAAAACCTAAAAAAATGTTTATAGCTAGCCAA